>OFGN01000098.1_pt1 | contig 93260 bp, 79 predicted proteins | sample 1521821 | NCBI WGS metagenome assembly OFGN01 (sample SAMEA3504094, study PRJEB24116) | mouse gut metagenome | biome: mouse gut; feature: mouse-associated habitat; material: faeces | place: Denmark | collected 2011
CATAATCAGGTGAATTTTTGACTGAATTTGAGTTAAATCTCATGCGCCAGCCCTGATAAATTAGCCGCTGTCGTTGACAAAATGTTTGACATTCTCAAAAAATTGAGACCCAATAAAGATACCGATTATGTTTGCAAGAATACTTAAAAGCGGCACGTTTCACGATGTCGTGGGGTATGTGACGCGCCAGTTCCACAACCCCGAAGAATATACGCCGGACACATGGCGCATCATCGGAAGCGATAATATCTTCACCTCCGACTATGCGAAAATGGTTCAGTCGTTTGAAGCTATACATGGATTTATGCCCGGCAAGGAGAATCCGGCAGGACATATTTCCATCAGTTTTGACAACGCCGATGCGCAAAAACTGACCGATGAATTCATGGCTCAGCTCGCAAAAGAGTACATGGAAGGCATGGGAATCAATAACACCCAGTATCTTGTCGTGCGCCATCTGGAAACCGAACATCCGCATTTCCATATCGTCTATAACCGTGTGGATATGTCAGGCAAGGCAGTCAACGAGCGCAACAATTTCAGGCGCAGCGACCGTGTTGTAAAGGCCATCAAGGACAAATACAGACTCACATACTCGCCGCTGAAACAGAAATACGAGGACAGAATTCCGGTATTCAAGGAGCGGATCAGTCAGGCGATTTATTGCTGTAAGTCGTGGGATGAGTTCTCGCGCCGCCTCGCCTGTGCCGGAATTGAGGTAAAATTTCATGACGATCACAACACAGGCAAACACATCGGCGTGAAATTTACAGACGGCGATATAACGGTCAACGGGTCTAAAATCGACCGTGCTTTCACATATCGCCGCCTGAACAACCTCTTTGAGTTTAACCGCAAGCATGGGCAACAACAGTCTGATCATGCTCCGGCACATCCCAAAGTAACGGTCGAATATACCCCGACGCAAAAGCCCTCACTTGTAGAAGATGTGATTGAAGCCACCGTCGGGGCAATCGGAAATTTGTTCACTCTCGGCCCCGGCTTCGACCCGGAGGAACAGGCGTTTCAAAACGCCATCAAGAAAGAAGAAGCCAGACGTAAACGCAAATCAAGAAGAATCTGAATATGTCAAAGCTATATGATGACGTCAAGAAACAAGAAGTGCAGATTGACGACTTGCAAAAGACAGTTACCAACCACACCACTCGCATCGAGACCCTCGAAACCAAGGCGAAGGCAACGCCACCGCAAGCACCAGCGATGCCGTCTGAGGTCAAGGTTGTGCTTCCGGACAATATCGCAACAAAGGAGAATATCGTCGGAGTGGTAAACAAGGCTCTCCATCTTATGACAGACTATGTGGCAGAGGTTGTGACAAAACTTTATACAGAGAATCCATCTCAAAAATCGCCTAATCCTGCCTCGGAAATATCGGATGAACAGATAGAAAAAATTGCACAGAAAGCAGCCGACAAAGCAGTCAACAAGCGTTACGAGAAATTAGATGCAACCGCAGATACCGCGATGCACCGCATCTACAATCTTGTCAACGGTGCAGTCTGGGCGGCAATCCCCAAGTGGGCATACATCATCTTCGCAATCGCAGTCCTCGCCGCCGGAGGATTCGGCTACGGATTCTTCTACCAGCTCAACGAGAACTCCAAGCTGAAAGATGTAGAATGGCTCTACCGATACGAAAGACTCTGGTGGGAAGGCAAGGAACGGGAAGATATGCTCCGCCGAGAAAAAACATTTGCAGTCGGCACACAGCAGGAACAGGATTCAATAAAGAACCGCACCCGCCAGCTCGAAAAATCCCGACACATAGAAGAAACCTTCCTCTATTTCAACCCCACGGAAAAATAATTTCCAAGCTGCCGAGAGAGTCAACATTCACTCTCGGCAGTTTTCCGCTTTTTATAGGATATGAGGATAAAAATCAGCAAACAGATTGAAAGGATGGTGTTCAGCAGTATGAAAAACCACCATGTCAATCCGGCTCCATAGTGGCTGTTGAACACGAGATTGTAACTCAAAATGGCATTATAGACTATCATTACAATCAGATTGCCTAACGCTGCTCTCGGTCTGACTCTGTGACATAGCCATGCCGATAATAGCGACAGCGTATAAGCCGCACCAAGCAACGCTGTATCCTCGTTCCAGCCTCCTGCCATACAACTCACAATCGACATAAGAAGCAGAACAAGCCACGCTATCCAAAATCGTTTATCAGTCGGATTCATAGTCTTACGAATAATATGGATTCTGGGAATCACATTATTTTTCAAAGATAGTTTTTAATGATGGATCAGCAATTACAAAAGTCCACTTATATTCGTGTGAATCTACGAAAACGATTGTATCATCGTGCGCTTTCTTTTGGAGAGTCACTATATTCTTCTTTTTCTGTATTACATTTTCCAATTCGATAACTTCAGTAAGCGGGTCGATAAATACTCCATACGATTCTCCGTTTGTCAGATTTATCTTATTACCCATTTTGCCCCAACGGTCTAAACTGATGACAGTATCATTTATTTGAGCATTATGGCATTTTCGGTATTCTTTGGCTCTATTACTATATCCGATTGAATTAACTGCTGCCAACAAAACGAGCAGGATAGATACACCAAAATATGACCAACTATATTTATTCAGAAATGCTACACTGTTGAGTTTTATCTGTTTCCTATTTGATGTAATAAGCAATGCCACCGTTGCCCACGCATAAACCAGAATCGGCAACAAGATAAAATTATAGATGGCGTAAATACCAATTATTACACAACATATTGCCAGTATGAGGATAGTCCTGAATTTCATATCTTATCGAATTTGTTTTTATAGAGCCACGTACCCGCCATTAGTGGAAGGATGCTGAACCCCCATGAAATAACCGAAATCATGAAATATGCTAATCCACTGAACCCGTCATGTATTCTTATTCCAGCCCACAGGAATGATGAGCCAAGCAATGAGGAGCATACGATTCCCCAACAGAGAAAGGCAGTTTTTAACCAACCATAGTCTTGAAATTTGCGATAAGTGAGCATTCCGCCTATCTAGTAAGAGATTTCCCAGAGTAAAAACAACTCTAAGTTTATTACTTGGAATAGTTCCGAAATCGTGCCTGTTGCTTCAAGGACAAAACCTGCCAAGATTCCCATCATAACCGGCACAAGACCAATTATGGCTATCCAAATCCAAAATCGTTTATCAGTCAATTTCATCGCTTACCTCCTTTCCTGTTGATAAGCCAAAGAATGCCGCCCCAAAACAGCACGTTTGCACAGACCAACAGGATATTGGTCGGTATATTGGGCGAATCGAAGCAGAACATCAGGCTGAACATGAATAAGAACATGACAACAGACGAAGCTATGAATTTACCAATTTAATCCATCATTGCTTATTCTGTTTTTACTCGTTTCATTCCAATTTGATATGCAGCCAATGTAAACGGAAGCACCGGTTTTTTTATAACGTATCTTGGAAGTTTGATAGCACTACCTAATTCGTGTAGATTTCTGAAAGTATTTCCATACATTTCATACCTTAATTTACCGTTCTTAATCAACCAAATGCCGTATATTATCGCTCCATATCTATTAAAAGTCCTTACATAATACTTTGCTTCATAATCGTCAATATCTTTGTAGAATACGAGAAACGGAATGTATGGCATATAATATTTCAACTCGTTGCCTTCAATTACTTTCCGGCTATAAAGTTTGAATGATAATACAGCGAGCCATCCAAACATAACGGACAAAAACAGTAATGCGATTGACAACCATATAGATGTATAAGCAAAACCGTCCCCGCTCAACGAGCCAATGAACAGATAAAGCATTCCAATGCACATCACCAGCATAAGCAATGGCAATATCGTTGTCATATATGCTCCCTTTCTATATTTTGATATTATTGCCATCGTTATTTCTTTTTGTGTTTGAACTTGATGGTTTTCTTGGCGTTGCGTTTGGGGTATTTGACACTGATTATCACAGGGTCGTCGTAGCCATCTGCCTCGATACGGAGTGTAGCTTCTTTTAATGGCTTGCCGTCTTCATCGCGCATTCCTGCATCCCAATAAATGCGACAAGGATGTTTCTCGTCTACATAATCGGGATGTATATAATGCGTATCCTCTTCACCATTCCCGTAAATTCGGGGACTCTCTATATATAGATTATCAGGATTAATCGGATTCCCTTTTTCATCAATGACATTTAGGTCGATAAAATGAAAATCTTCCCGGCCTGCCACAGGTACCATGCCGGCAACTACTTCCACTAATCCTGACAATGCCGATGGATCAGTAACAAGTGTTATCGAGGTATTCTTCATATCTTCGGTTACTACAATCTTTTTTGTTTTGTAACCGACATATCTTACTTCCAGTGTATCTCCAACGGTTGCCGGAATACTGAATTCACCGTCAATATTGCTGACGGTTCCCTTCTCACTACGGCGATTGAATACAGTACAGCCGATTAACGGCTCTTTTGATATACCGCCGTCCGGTAACGTGTCGCCACTCAGCACTATGCCTTTGACTGTGATTGTATCAGTCATTACCGGTATGCTCCCTTTCATAAAGGCTTGACACTCTTGCTGTGTTTGTGCCTCTGTGCTGATAGGCATTAGCATGGCGAGGGATGCTGCCGAGATACCTGCAAGGGCTACGGCTTTTCCAGCAAGGGAGCGGGCGCGGAGCTGCTGCTCCAAGTAGCGCACCTCGGCTTCGCATTTGGGGCATGTGCCGAGGCAGTCGCCCTTGTAACGACACTCCGAAGTTACATACTCGATGCCGTTCGCCTCAGCTATCTGCCTACGGATTTCTTTCAATATCTTGCAGGTCTGCTTTCCTCGTGCCATAATCAATCTGGGGGTAATTTGAATGTAATGGGAAGAGTAAAATATGTATTGACTTTTTTGCCATTAATAGTGCCGGGAGTAAAATTAGGGAATAATCTTACTACCCGTAAAGCCTCACGGTCAAGAGCAGAATCTTTACCTCGTACTATTTTAGGCTCACAAACACGACCTAATGTGTCAACATAGAACTGTACTACCACACGACCTTGAATCTCCTCCATTAATTGCTCTTCAGGATATTTCAAATGTTGACCTATGAAACGTAACATTTCAGCGGGACCTCCCGGAAATTGTGGCAGCTGTTCAACACAACTGTAAATTCCACTTTCATCCGGATTTTTCGGCCGCTCTTCCGGCATTTCACCTTGTGTTACTACTTCATTAGGATCATGGCTTATCTCACCTTCTTTGATACCTGAAACTTCGATTGCAGAATTGAAAATTGTATCTCTGGTTTTGGATAATAAGCATTCTTCATCAATTTCGCCCTCGAAATCCAATGTATCAGCTATTTCGATCGGTTCGCCCTGCAATGTTTCGTTTGACTGATTCGATGATGATGTGCCGCTGCACCCCGACATGATAATCATCCCTGCTGAGATTCCGGCAATGGCAACGGCTTTCCCGGCAAGGGAGCGGGCGCGGAGCTGCTGCTCAAGGTAACGCACCTCGGCCTCACATTTGGGGCATGTGCCGAGGCAGTCGCCCTTTAAGCGACATTCCGATGTCACGAACTCGATGCCGTTGGCCTCGGCAATCTGTCGGCGTATCTCTTTCAGTATCTTGCAGGTCTGTTTTCCTCGTGCCATAGTCAGTGTTTGCGGATTTGGTAGGTGAATAAATCGAATCGGGTGAAGCCGAGATCTTCAAGAGCCTTGCGACTAATCTCGCGGTCGACGTCTGTATTATAGTTTGGTATCAACGGTATGCGGATAATGCAGTCGTTTTGTCGTCCGGATTCCGCAATCAGGTGGAGATTGTCAAGAACAAGGTCGTTGCTCTGACCCGTATAGCTGCGGTAAATGTCTGAATTCATTTCCTTGATGTCGATAATCAAGGTATTGACTACCGAGAGCAACTCCTCGATATGGGCAGTCGGGACATTGAGCGATGTTTCAAGATTAATCTGCCAAGTCGGGTCACAAAGCCCATGAAACTCACGGATGAAATCAGGATGCAGACAAGGCTCGCCGCCGCCGAAAGTCACGCCGCCATTTGTGGCGAGAAAATAAAGTTCATCAATCCTCACTTCATCATAGAGCGACTGCGGCGAATACTCTTTGAATCGGCTCCCGTCACCCAGCGACTGCGGGTTCAGACAATACCAACAACGGAGCGGACAACCATGAAAAGCCACAAGAGTTGTCACGCCGTCGCCGTCAGTAGAAATACGGTGACGCGCCACGCCTATGATTTTGGCGCAATGCTTATCAAAGAGTCGGTTATCTGCCATACGCAAAGTTACAACAAAAATTTCGTAACTCGGTGATAATAGGGCAAGAAAAATCCGCTTCTCTACGGCTACCACCATAAAAATGCGGATAATGCAGTTTCTTTTTCCCAGTCATTATGTCCACAATCCCCTCCAATAACATAGCCTAAAAAAAGTGCTTAATTACCGACTTCTGCGTTGACCAGCCAATCGCGCATACTATATGCGCAAGTTTCAAAAAAGAAAAAACCGCATTTGCGGTAATGCGGTCAACCAAGTCTTTCGTTCTTCGATCGATGACGGTGCAAATTTAGCGATTTTTTCTAACTCTACAAAATCAAAACAGTCAATAGGTTAAAACGGTTCCTCGGATTGGTATATTTATAAAATTCTTACGTCACGGTGCCAAATCGCATACTTTTTATGCAGATTTGGCACCGTGATGGATGTTATAAGTCGGATTGGTTTGGTTCGGGCTTTATATATGCCCGACAAACTAAACCAAACTATATATGTGGGCTGGTGGAAAGAAAACTGTTGTTGATTTATGCGTCCATAAACAAGTCATCGGCTGTGATTTGCGAATGGATGCTGTTCATTGAATATGAGTTCTTCACAAGTCCGGAACTTGTTATCATTGTCAAGGCGATTCCTTTGCGTGTCTTTGTCAGTTGCCGGAATAGAGCTGCCTTGTTGCGCAGATTTTCCATATATTTCTTGTCAATGGTATATGGCCCGTCGGAATATTTTATTTCACAAAGGTTTATTGCCTTGTCACTGCGGTCAATCAGCAAGTCTATCTGCGCTCCGGGATGTTCGTCAGTGGCAGTGGTGCGCCATGAATATTCGTTTGTGATTACTCCGCTTATCCCAAGAGCCTTCTTTATCTGCTCTGAGTGCAAAAGGCATAAACGCTCAAAAGCGAGTCCACACCAGTTGTGATATATTGCCGCAGTCTGAATCTTAGACCAGTAATTTGTATCCGTAATATTCTTTCCATCCATAAAACGGAAATAGAATAACGTGAAATTATCGACTAACTGATACAGTGCATTCTTTGTCTTAGATCCAATAGCCTGATAACGGCGGATAAAGCCACAGTTTTCCAAATCTTCAAGATAACCGGTCAATTTCCCTCCGCTATCAAGTTCTGCGGAACTGATAATTTCGTCTCTCGTCATGCCTACTTTTTTAGTTCCAAGAGCCTTTATTATCTCAACATAAACTTCCGGCTTGGTAAACAATGACCTATAGAGTTCCTGAAATTCATCTTTCAACTTCGCATTCCTTCCAAAGAATAGTAAGTCAATATTCTGCGTGAGACTCTTGTTCCGTTCAAGAAGCGACCAATAAAAGGGGATTCCGCCAAATACCATATATCCCTCGATTACCTGCTGGCGATCTAATGGCAAATTCATTTCTTTTACGTAGTCCTCGCACTCTTTCAGATTAAAAGGCTGAAGGCAAATTTGATTCGTTAGCCGGTTATGCAGCCCCCCTCTATTATGAAGAATTTTCTTCACAATCCATGATGTAGCAGAGCCACATATTATCAGAAGGATATCGTTTCGTGCAGATGCCCACGCATTCCAGAAATTTTCAAATGCAGGAAGAAAACTTGACTGACGACTATCCATCCAAGGCAATTCGTCAAGAAATATGACTTTCTTGCCTTCCGGTTTAGAAGCCACAAGCTCCCTTAACATAAAAAACGCATCAGTCCAATTTTTTGGCGCAGAATGAGCCTTGCAACCCTGCGCTTGTAGTTCTCTATAAAAATTATATAGCTGAACCTTTGTCGAGACATTTGGCATTCCTGAATATGTAAAGGCAAATTTATCTGCAAATAATTGCCTTACAAGAAATGTCTTGCCAACTCGGCGGCGACCGTAGATGGCAATAAACTCTGATCGGTTAGAATGATATGCTTGCTCTAACAGGTCTATTTCTTGTTTTCTTCCTATCATAGAATTTGTATTAGGCTACAAATTTAATAAAAATCCACGAGGGTGCCAAATGTGGGTCTAAATTAAGCGATTTGGCACTCACGTGGAGTTTACGTGCCTATGTATATTTACATCAGCGTGCCAAATCGCATGTATTTTTCACACATTTGGCACCGTCGTGGATAATTGCAATCAATCGGTTTGGTTCGGGCTTTATATATGCCCGACAAACTAAACCAAACTATATATGTGGGCTGGTGAAAAGAAAAACTCAGGCTATGCTCAGTCTTTTCCTTCTAATTGTTCTGTTGATTTGTCGGCAACTTCTTGGTTGAAGGTTTTTATTTCATCGGTGATTAGTTGTTTCAGCTCTTTTTGAGGAACGATAAGTTTGTATTCGGCTACACCGATGGGCTTTGTAAATCCTTCAAGTGCCAGCTCAACCTCCACGTTGTCTTTTTCGGCGCATAGAATTATGCCGATTGATGGGTTTTCATCTTTGCCACGTTCAAGTCTGTCTAGCAACGAGAGATAGAGGTTCATCTTGCTGATATATTCGGGCATGAACTCCGAAATTTTCAAATCGACGGCGATAAGTGACCGTAGCCCCCGATGAAAAAAGAGCATATCCACCTTGTAATCCTTGCCGTTGTAGGACAGGACGTGCTGATTGCCGATGTATGTAAATCCCTGACCGAGTTCAAGAAGGAACTGTTTTACTTTTTCTACCAATCTCCGCTCAAGCTCCAGTTCAAGAAGTGGCTCGGTCACACCAAGAAATCCCATGCAATAGGAATCCTTGAAAACTTCGTTGGCGTATGCCGCCTGAGCCTCTGGGAGAGCAATGGCGAAATTATTTGAGGTGTTGTTTTCCGGCTGATGCTCGTGCATCCCTAATTTGATGGCATTCACCAACAAGTCGCAATTCCATCCTTTTTCGATAGACCTTTCAGCATAGTATTGAATTGCATTGTCATCATCTTTCAGCTTGGTCATCAACTGATTTATGTGTCGCCATGGCAAAACTCCAACGCTGCGTTGGAGTTTTGGGTCGGAGAGATGGAACCTGACGTAATATTTCTTCATCGCCCACAAATTACTTACCGACATACCCATTTTGGGGTACATCGCTTTCAGGTCTACCGAGAGCCGCTTTACAACACCATCCCCGTGTGCGCTATCGAGTTTGCGCTCATATAGCAGTTGACCAATGCGCCAGTGCATTTCATTGGATGTGCTGACAATGGCACGGGCGGCATTACCTCTCGCGGTCTCAATTACTGCAACAGCCTGTTGCAATATTTCATTATATTCTGATTCGTTATGAATACGGACGACTGTTTCCATACACAAAGTTAATACTTTTATTTTGATTTTCAGTTATGTGCAGACGCTTAGCCTCTCAGAACACTTCTTCTTTTGCGCCGTTGACGATTGCATCTATCTCGTCGGCGATTTCATCTGATGATAGCTTTATGTAGTCAAGGAAGGTCTTTTGCGTCTTGTGTCCGCTGACGTGCATCATCTGGACGATGGTGAATTTGTGGGACAGGTACATATTGGTAATGCCACTGCGCCGGGCGGTGTGAGTCGTTACGCAATCATAGCGAGGCATCATCACTTCCCCTTTGTCGTTGCGTTCTACCGTCAGTTCTCCGGCTTTCTCCTTCTCTTTCTGCTTCATCGTGAGCTTGGTCGGCACTTTGACAGCAAGTGTAGGCACGTTTTCGGAGAGATTTTTCAGTATCTCCTTAATATATCGGTTCAGAATCTGGTCAACCACCGAGGGCAGATGATAGTCGTATTTCTTGCAGATGGCTTCGAGGTTGGGGTTCATTATCGGAATCTTGACCTCGTTGCGGGTCTTTTGCTGGACAAGACGGATAATCGGAGTGCCTTTTGCGGTTGTGGTAAAGTCCTCCGGCTGGATATTGTTGTAGTCGCTGACACGCTGACAGGTGTAGCAACCGACAAGAAAAATATCCCGCACTTGGTCTTTAAGTCCCGTCAGTTCCATATCTGCCAATGCCTGCAACTCCGCTTCCGTAAGATAGATTTCAGCCGCTTTGTCGCTTTCCTCAACCTTACGTTTGGAGAAACAGCCTAATGCGCGGTCATTGTTGTGCAATCCGTCCTCGTAAGCGTAGCCAACCATAGCGCGGAACGATACAAGATACTTGTTGACAGAGCTGCCCATGTAGTCGAGCTTCTGAAGGTGCTCGAGAAACTTCGTTACCAATGCGCGGTCAACATCTGCCCATGTCAATTTGTGGCGTGGGTCGAATCCGTTAAACAGTTTTCGGAAACTGCTCCACGCCTTGCAGCTACCAGCAGTGTATCGGTTGTTACCATTGAGACGTTTGCCGGATTTTATTTCTTCGACAAAGCGGTCAAGGAAATTCCAGATGTTAGCCCGCTCGGCTTCTGCGGCAATGCGAGCCTTCTCCGCTTCTTCCCGTAGTTGTCGTTCTTCTTTTTCCTTTGCGATAACTTCAGCCTCTTGTTGACGGCGTACTATCTCTGATTTTTCCGGATCCGCGATAGCCATTATTTCCTGTTTGACCTTTTCGCGGTCAAATTCCGGAGCTTCCATTTCTCGTTTGAGCATGACCTCGATGCGACCGAGTTTGTCATGCAGTTTCGGATACTCCTTGCGATGCCGTGCCAATGCGTCTTCGCTCGACACAGCCACCCTCCATTCCGGCACCGACACACGGAGCCGCGTGGTAAACTGAACATCAATCTTGCGTATGGGGTCTTGTACCCTCACGAAGAGGGTCGCTTTATCCTTGTTCTCGTCCTTTTTGAGGAAGTAGAATCTGGAGAGAGTCTTTGCCATAATTCAAATTCGTTTAATTATCTGATATACAGGATTGGGTTGTGGTTCAAATTAAAACCGAACCAATCCGATTGCAAATATAGTGAGCTTCTCAAAAGTTACCTATAAAGTTACCTATAATTCTTGAATATTAACGCCTGAAAACAAATTTAGTTCAGTTTAATTGCGTTGATATATAGTAGAATAGCATTTAGTACCATTCTCCACGATTCATTATAATTCATTAAAAATGGTGCTGGTGGCACCACAAAAGACCGCTAATTCTCAATGAGTTAGCGGTCTTTTATTCAACTATACCCCTCCGAGTCACCACAAAAGTCACCACGCCCACGCTAACACACTGAAATATTGCCTGTTATGCGTGTCAGAGCAAGCGCATATCTTTTGTCATCGCGACTTAATACGCTGATAATCAGTATATATTTCAAATTCGCCCAAATCCGTCCAGCTTCATTCGGGTCACACATCACCGCCTCTCAATCCCAAACTTTAATATACTTTAACTACATCCCGGCGCTAAAAATGTGGTGACCTCAGCCAAATTTTCGCCGAGTCACCACACCTTAGGGTTAAAATATCAAAATATTTTCGTAACTTTGCAGTCGGATAGACCGTGGTCTGTCCAAACATTTTTGAATCAAAGAGGCGTTATGTCTTCTGCTTGTACGGATAAAGCGTAGGAAACTTACATCCAAGTATATGCAAGAGAAAGTCATGACAGTCTCCATGCCATACGGCGTGGAGCTGTTATTTCCACATCTTCATATACAGGTATTCCTACCACCTATCCGTAAAGGCGTGGCATAGCAGCCCACGCCTCTTTTTTATTTATGACCAAGTGGGCTTTTGGTCAGTTTTAAGTTGAGTATATGGCAATAATAGACGTTGTAAAATATCAAACGGTTGATGGTGAACTTTGTCATAGGTTCGACTCCGATGACCTGCGTATGGGTACTCAGCTTGTGGTACACCCAGCTCAAACAGCTTTCTTTGTAAAAGGAGGTGCCATCTGTGATGAATTTACTGCGGGAACATATAGAATTGATACTGAAAATATACCGATACTTAATAAGATTATAAACTTGCCTTTTGGCTCGGAATCTCCGTTCCAAGCCGAGGTATGGTTTATAAATCAAACAGCAAAACTCAATCTTCCCTGGGGCACTCCGCACCCAATTCAAATTGAAGATCCTCGGTATCATATTATTGTGCCTGTTCGAGCTCATGGTCAATATGGTATCCGTGTCACTAATCCCCGTATCTTCTTGGAAACTCTTATCGGCAGCATGGGGGCGTTTACATCTGAACAGATTGAACAATTTTATAAGGGCAGAATCATTTCCGCCCTAAACTCTTTGCTCGCGAGGCAAATTGTTACCAACGGCATATCAATTCTTGACATCAATACATTATTGTTGTCAATGTCTGATTCCATTAATGAGCAACTCAATCAACTACTTGGGAAATACGGAGTTTCAATTATCGAATTTTCGATAATGTCAATTACTTTCCCTCAGGATGACGAAAGTGTTATTAAGCTAAAAAACGCCAAAGATCTTGCTGCGCGTCTTCGTATTACCGGACGCGATGTATACCAAATGGAACGTAGTTTCAACGTCCTTGAAGCCGCTGCTAACAATGATGGCGCAGGAGGTCAGATGATGGGGTTAGGCGTAGGTCTCGGAGCTGGGATGGGCGTGGGTAATGCAGCCGGCAATATTGCCGGCCAGTATCTAAACACCAATCCTCATGTGCCGCCCATCCCTCAGTCCGCTCCGACATACTATTTGCTGATAGATGGTCAACAAGTCCCCAATCTAACGACCGAGAGTATTTCGGCTTACATCTCAAGTGGTGTTGTCGATGGTTCCACGCTTGCGTGGACGATTGGAATGTCTGCTTGGCTTCCTATCTCTCAGATTCCGACATTAGCATCGTTAATCAATTCTATTACACCACCACCTTTGCTATAATATGACACAAATATCCCCAATCTTATATGTCATCTTTCTGATGATAAATATCGTAGCCGGATTGATATTATCCTGCTATCCCATGTTCAATATGGGAATAAATACAGTTGTAATCTGCGTTGCAGCCTTGTTTTCCTACTGGGTCAACAAAGGGTCTTTTAAATCTGCATTTACAATATCTCTAGCTTTTATCATCCCGTTATTTACTTTAATAGAATTTATTATGGGACTATTAATGCCTTCTCAGTTAGAAGACAATTGGGGAATCATTGCTATCCTCTGTCTAATGGCATTTAATGGCTGTCTCATTTATGCTATTGCCAAACGTTCTGCAAAATCAAGTCAAAAATAAACCCTCACAAGACTGTAAATCCTCATGAAACCACTTACCTGTGAAATGTGCGGAAGCACAAATATCCTTAAACAAGATGGTGTATTCGTATGTCAGTCATGCGGAACCAAATACTCTGTTGAAGAAGCCAAGAAAATGATGGTCGAAGGAGTTGTCAACATTGAAGGGAAAGTCAAGATTGATCAATCGGACAAAATTCCAAACTTGTTGTCTCTTGCTCAGAATGCCATTGACAGTTTAAATGTTGATGAAGCGGAGTCATATGTTAATCGTATTCTTGAAATTGACTGCGACAATGCCCAGGCATGGTTTATAAAGATGAAAGCCATCGGATTATCCTCAAGTATTGACAACCTTAGAGTCACGGAGATAATATCTGCCGGGAAAAAGGCTATCGAAAAATCCAATGGAGAATTGGAAATAGACGTATACGGCTTCTATATAACAGTTCTCAACGTAAACCTTCAGTCGTTTACAGAGCAATTACAAAACACAGGGGCTTTAAAGCAGATATATGAAATGAATTGTATGACAAATCCGTTTAAAGCATCAGAATTAACAGCCGAATCCGATGAAATATCATTTTTTATAATGAACCAGTATGAATTGCTGCTTAATTTACGCTATGTTATTCCTGATGACAAAGTAGCAAACGAGGATCTGTATTGCCTTGTAGAATTTGCAGCAACTAACTGGATAAACTTCACACAGGCTGTAAACGCTCGTTTTAATGTGTTTAAATGGAACCTTAACGAAGAGACAGTTGTGGAATTCCGCTCCATACTTAATAGAATTAAGCAAGGACTCCCAACTGCAAGTCTTGATGCGTTTGATGAAGAACATATATCAAATCCATCTTCCGGTCCATGCTATATTGCAACAGTGGTATATGGCACGTATGATTGTCCCGAAGTTTGGACTCTTCGTAGATTCCGCGATTACACACTCGCCGAAACTTGGTATGGGCGCGCTTTCATACGCACCTACTATGCTGTTAGTCCGACCCTTGTAAAATGGGTTGGCAACACTGCAATCTTTAAGAGAATCTGTCTTGCTCTACTTGACGGACTTGTTCGTAAACTTCAAGTAAATGGCGTTGAATCTACGCCTTATAAAGACCGAATTTTTAAATAACCCCATAAAAATGATAATACCGTAAAACAAATATTTCAGCTATGGCAGACATAAACAGAATCATATATCTGATTGATGAATACCTCGAATCAAACAGATTAAATCATGTGGGGCCCAGTGAAGTCGCCGCCTATTTAGCTAAAAACGGGGCTTTGCCTTCCGACGGAGGAAAAACTTTACGCAAACACCTGCGAGATGGCAAAATTCCTAATGCAGAGCAACCCGGCGGTAAAAAACAATCATGGTATATCCGACATTCAAATTGTAAAAAAACATCGCTTTCCACCCCGGCACATACGTCAGAGACAGAAGTCATCATGACAAAAGTCCCGACATCCAGCGTTGTCACAGAGGGTCTTGCGCCCATCGCCGATTCAGAATCGGAATTTCTGATCTTAGGGACATTGCCGGGCAAAGTATCATTGGAGACACAATGTTACTATGCGAATCAGGGTAATCAATTCTGGAAAATCATGTCAAGTCTGTTTGACGAAAGTATGCCACTCGCTTACGAAGATAGGCTACGATTTTTGGAGAAACACCATATCGCTTTGTGGGATGTGCTCAAATCAGCAGAAAGAATCAGTAGTCTCGATTCAGACATCAAAAACTTAACTATCAATGATATATTAGGGTTTATTTCAAAGCATCCAAATATTCGTGTCATCGGTCTAAACGGAGACAAAGCTTCAACTTATTTTAGAACATATATAAATATAGATGAACTACCGAAACATATACGTGTCGTTTCTCTCCCAAGTTCCAGTTCAACAAACACCCATTTTACGTTAGACGCTAAAATAGACCGCTGGGAAACGATTCTAAAACAATGAAGCCAACGAAGAACCGTGTATACTGCATTGGATGCAGACATCCAAAGATGCTCTTTGAAACTCAAGCAAAGGCAGATAATTTCATCAAGTTCAATCGAGATGAAATAGCCTCTTTGTCTGGGAAAGTCCCGTCCAGAAGCTACTACTGCTCATTTTGTTGTGCCTGGCATGTAACCAGCGTAGACAATGAGGGGGAAGCCGTGGCTAATGATATCCGTGATAAAAAAACTTGGTATAAGATTAGGGATTTGCGTAGGGATAAACTCCCACAAACATCTGAAGGGCAAAAACTTTCAGAAATGCTTGTTTTCGTCCATAGCCTGATACAAAAATGTCAAAGACAACTGTCTCTGACAAATCTCCCTGAAGCACTTAAACTATTTAAAGAAATAGTGCTCGATTTTTCAGTAATTGAAGATATGGCTTCAAGGCAGGGGTTTACATCGTCACGAATAAATCGAATCAATGTCAAGATTAAAATGCTCCAAAACACTTTCGATATAATCGATGAATATGATATCGACAGCGACACACGCAAATTATTTTTAAGTAAATCAGACTCATCATATCATGAGTTGGCTACGAGATACCTACGAAACAAAGAAAAAAAGGAGAGCAAAAATTCGTCTAAATTATAAATAATCAGACATCAAATATTGGACAGGCATTTGTCATTGATAATTTTAACTAATGTAATCGGAGGCACCAAATAGTATCAAAGCAATGGCTTTGAATATGAGTATGCAATGGCTTGTAGGCAAAGGAAAATAGATATTGGACAGACTTTATGAGCTAAGAACGAAATTATTTCGTCGAACTATTACACAAAAAACAAAGTTAATCCACCGAAAGAAGTGATTTTCTCTCGGTGGATTTTTTGATTAGTGTAGTTTTGGCCCTTTTCGTCGCAGTTTTGCTTTCTGCTCGTCACGGAAACGGTGCAAAGCCTCTTCGATGCTCATGCCGGGGTGCAATTCAAGGAAGTGCTTGAAGTCGTCATGCAATCCGTCACTGTGAGCGAAGCCTTGTTCTTCGGGAATGTTTCCACCGAGAGAATGCGATGAGAATCGGATTCCGGCACCCTGTGATGACGATACGGCGGATTGCTTTGCTGCCAGTTGTCGCAGGAAGGCTTCCGGAATCTTGTGGTCAGAGGGATATGTACGACTCATTACAGGTTCTCGTTTGTCGAAATCGTACCAAATCCAATGATTAATTGGTACAACGCCTCCGGGGGTACAGATTCCGATGCTGATGAACTTGCCTTCCTGATAGTCTCGCTGTCGGAAGCTGTCAATCCTCGCGCCATAAACGGTGTCGGGCAACGGTGGTATGACAATCGGGTCAGATTGCTGTGGCTTAGATTGTGGCTTCCGTTGAGGTTGAGGCTGCGTCGGTGTCCGGGATTGAGCCTTTGCCACTTGCTGTTTCTCTCGACGAGCCTTGAATTTCAATTCAAGATTCTCGCGGCTGAAAAAGGGATCGAGTTTCTTATACCAGAATTCATGTCTGCCTGTGCAGTAATACAGATTCGTTTTCCCTGATTGTCCGGTCTTTTCCTTGACCGTTATACCCTGCTGCTTAAGAGCAATGAGAAACGAGTTCCAGTCCTGAATCTCCGGACGGATGTACACTCCGGCTATATTGTGGACAAGCGGGTAACGGATTTTATCTTTTCCCCGCAGTTTTGAAACATCTGTATTAAGTTTGCTCTTGCCCTGCGTGAGACGGTGTTTCAGATTGAGAGCCTTGCAGACGCGCTCATTCTTCTTGAAGTTGGTGGTCTGAGTCAGAATCTTGCCGTCATAATCAACCCGGCTGAAAACTATATGACAGTGCGGATGCGCCTTGTCAAAATGTCGTACCACTATGTACGGGGTATTGGTCAGCCCCATCTGCCTCATATATTCCTGCGCCACCTCGGTCATAAGTTCGTCCGTCATCTTCGGAGCATCGTCTGGATGAAAGTCAAGTGATATATGACCGACCGGGTCTTTTATAGGCTTGCGTTGTCGTGACGGTCGGGCGATGTCGTCAGCCATAGCCCTGCGGCCTTCATATATCCTTATGTCGCCGGAGGAAGACAGGAGTTCCCAGTCTTTGGAAAGATGGTTGATTATATCCTCTCCTTTGTTGCGCTGCGGTGGGTCTTGATGGCTTCGCCAACGCGCACCAGCTCCGCTGACATGCGCTTCAAGCCCACTCGCGAGCCGCTTCGCGGGTTCATATTTTCTTTCATCGGCTTTCAGCCCTTTCGACTGCTCCTTATAGAGCTTTTCTTCGAGCTTGCGGCGGGTGACATAATCGACACATCCGCCAAAGCCTGAGCCGCTTATTATATATGCTATCATAGGAAATTAAGAACTTAATTTTGCGAAAAGTTCGCGGAAACGATTGAGGTAGTATTGCATATCGCGGACCATGGCGTCGAGTCCTCGCTGATGGCAGAGGCGAAGGAGCTGGTTGAAATTGTTGCTCATGCCGGAGAGATTCCGGACGATTCTCATTTCTGACTCATCGAGTCGTGGAACAATGTGAGGATTGAGCGTCACCGAACGGATATATTCGCTGACATTTTTCATTCCCGTGCGCTTGACATTGGCAAGCAGGAGGGCGTTTTCAGCCTCGTTGTATCTTGTATGCCGGACGTAGGACTGACGCTCTTCTTCCGGCAGGGAGGGACGACCGTTGCGGTGTCCTGCCTTGAGATTCGATTTGCGGGTCGGGGATTTCGGTTTCATTGGCGTGGGGGGATTGAGGGTTTGAAATTGGAGGGGCAAAGCGGATTCGGTACACCGGTGTAATGGAGGGTGGCGAGGGGAGCAACATGGTTGCGACGATTTTTGTATCACAAAAATCTAACCTCGCTTAGCCCCTCCATTACCCCTGTGGATGGATACCGCCGCGCCCTGAATCACATAGATTTCAGATTCTTAATTTCTCACCTGAGAGTTTGCGGTTGATAAGTTTGCGGTTATCGTCAAAGAACGCTTTGAGAATGTTGATGACGATATGTGACGGTGCGAGATTCGGTACACCACTCACCCGTGCGAGTTTCTCCAGAGAGTCGCGAAGTTCGAGAGGAAGAAACACCGGTTTCTTCTCGCCGAGGCTGACGATGCGGAGATAGGTGTGTCTTAACGCATCGAAATCGGCATCCACCATTTTGGCACTGACGCGCGATTTCTTTGACTGTTCCACGGTGTTGGTCTGCTCAGCCTCTACCGGGATGTCAGACTGTTTTCCGGTTGTCAAATCCTCGGATACGGTCTTGTGTTCGCTCTCAGAGTCGCTTGGAGGTGTATCTTTCGGCATAGCCTCCGGCCTCTCCTCCGCTTCGTTTTTTGAAGATGACTTTGCTTTTTTCGGCGGTATAACCGTTGTACCGGTACACTGATGTTCCTGTTCAACCATATCTTTCGGCTTTCGAGTCCCTGATGCCTTGCCTCGCTGAGGCTCTGATTGGTCAGAGCTTTGATTGCATGACTGATTAGTCAGCTTGGTATTTTTGAATATCTTGAACTCCTCGCCATGCTCGCGGATGAACTCTTCGAGATTTGCAGGTTCCCATCTGACCGCACAAGGATTTAATTCCATGCCGGGAAACGGAGGCTTGCCATCATCGATGTTCCACGGTAATGAGTATTCGTTCATGAGAATCTCAGTCCTTCTGAGTTGTTCTGCCTCTGCTTTGGAATTTTCCTCTTCTTGTCGGAGAAATTCCTCAGCATCGAACTTCTTGGTTGTTCTTGATTCTCTCTTGGGCGCAGTCTGAGTCGCGCCCGCCCGATTGGCGTACTGACGCGCCTCGGACTCTGTGCCGATAATCGTAGGCTCGGCAAACCTATCTGGATTTGATTTAGCCATATCATTCTGGAATTGTGGTCGCCGAGAGAAAGTCCCGGCGACCGAGTGAATTGTTGAAATTTGATAAACTGATGAATCGGAGTGTTATCTATGACTATATCAGCATATTATCTATTCATCATTGTTTCATCACTATTTTATGGGCGGTGAGAAGAAAATTTTGGCGATGGAAAAGAGAAATTGCTTTTTTCTCGGTGCCACTATTTTTTCTTTCATTGCCTTTCATCCTTTGATGAAGTGTTGATGAATAACCGATGAGAAGAAAAGGCACTGAAAAACAATAGTCTGTCTCTCTTTTCATCAGTTCATCAAATTTCAACGAGAAAAAAATTATAAATTCTCCAACATCTGACGGGTGACGGTGTAGTAGCGTCCGCATCGGCGTGTCTCGATGTATGTTTCTTCGTTGAGGAACATTCCGATGGTATAGGTCGTGTAGCAGAACGAGTTGGAGGCTGGTCTGAGCTTCCAGCAGTCCTGCACCACCTTTCGGAGCTGGCTACGGTCAGCCTTGACCTGACGGTAGCCGAATAGGCTCAGGATGTCGTTGAAGCAGAAATCTACCTCGTCGATTTTGCGCGAGTCCATTATCTCGGTCAGCAGCTCGGCAAGCTCCAGCTCCACACGGTTGCGGTTGGCGCGGATGATTCTCTGCAATGCCTCGGTGTCGAGCAGTGCGGGATTGAACCACATGCGGCTTTCCTCGGCGGTTATCAGCCGCCGATAGGTCAGGGCATGGAGAAAGGACGGTATCTCGTAGCGGATTTTCTCCAGAAACGTGGTATCGTCGGTGGTAAGCCTCGGAACCTTCCGCACCCAGTAGCGGGTCTCGCCGGGGTCGATGACCACGGGAAGATACTCGTTGTTGGAGCACAGCACGAACTTGGCGAAGAAACTCACCTCCTCGCGGTCGCGTCCTTTTGCCTCCATCTTGTAGTTGTAGGTGGTGCTGAGGTTCTTCAGACGCTCGGAGTCCTCGCGCTTGTTGAGCAGCACCTCGTCAACCACTATGACGAGTTTGCCGTTCCAGTCGTCGTTGAACTGACTGCGGAAGTTTTCGTTGGTGTTGAACGTGACATTAGCCTCAAAGAGCAGTTTTAGGAAATTGAGAAAGGTGGATTTTCCGGTGTTGCGTTCCTCAGACACCAAGAGCAGAATCGGAAGTTTCTGCAACGGCATGGTATAGAGGATTTGCAGGTAGTCAAGACCGAGGTCGTACTGTTCGCCGAAGATGTGGCGCACGAGCGATTCGATGCACGGCCATTCTCCCTCGGCGGGGATATGGCTTAGCGGCGAATACTTGTTCTTGAAACTGCCCACTACCGGCTGATAGTCCAGATGGGAGGGAACACAACAGAAACCGTCGTATTTGGGCACGTTGGCGAGAAAATCCTTGCCGTAGTCCTGACGGATTGCCTCGATGGTCCACGGTATGCTGCGCTCGATGAGCTGTCCGGCGGCGTTGGGCTGGCGGACAATCTTGTAGTAGGTGGTGCCGATGCGCTCGAAGCGGTCGTCGGCGGGAGGTGTAACCGTTACGTCTTCCATAGGCTCAGTCATCGTTAGAGGGGTTGATAATGGAGTTGACCTCCCGCAGGCTGTAGCGGGTGCTGCCGTTCACCTTGAAGGGGTGGAGTCTGCCGTCCTTGGTCATGTTATAGACCGTGGTCTCGCAGATGCCGAGCCGCTCGGCAACCTCTTTCTTGGTGATTGATTTGTCCTGCTCCGCCTCCATGTAGAGGGGGAGCAGACGCTCGCGGGTGGCTTCGATTGTGTCCACCACAAGCTGATGGAGATCAGAGAGTCGGACGTTGAGGAGGATATTTGGAGAGTCAGGGTCGAGTGCCGACGCCTGAAGGAGGTCAAAAAGATTCAATTTCATCTGAGGGAAATGAATTTGAAGAGTTATATCGCCGAGTAACTTACATCACCTACAGCCCCGGCGACGAAAGAGGCTGCGGTGACGTGTCCCCGAAAGGACAAAGGAAGTGCTGTCGGCTATATTTCGCTAAAGCCGACGGTTGTTGCTGTCGTCCTATCAAGGTCGGCAGAGGGCGTAGTTCACCCTTTCCCACATCGTGCCGAAAGGCAACAACATGAGGGGCATCTGTTCCTTATACGGGGCAGATACAAGGGCGGTTGTGTCTTACTCTACAATAAGGTAAGGCATACGCATTTCTTCTTCTTTTTAATTGATTGTTTTTGACGTACAGATTCTGTACGGGCACAGTTGTGGCTGTCGCAAAATTTCAGCTCGTATAGGCTCTATGACAGTTTATGGCTGTGCTGTTCTTTTTTCTTCTGCCGTTGTCCCACGCATTTAATCCGTTGAGCATCGCTTCCTTAGTGCGAGTCGTTGCTGGGTTAAACCGTTGCGGTTCGTTCCGCATTCAACAGCAGGCTTTTCATAGTGGTTCCGGATTCTGAGTCCGGTCTTCTGATCAGGTACCTCGTTATTATCGTTATAGTGTCAATATCGGGCATGGCATCCGTCGGGGAGCATCGTTCCTGTTCCGGTCTATAAAGCTGAACGTGTCGCTTCGGGCGTGCGCTGCCTTCAATCGTTACATAAAGATAACAAAATTATCCGAAACTTCCAAATCTGCACAATCTCCCGTCGGCGGTTGACAATGTCGGCTATCGTGTGTTATGATGTAGGTGTGTCGATAGCGTCCACAAGTGTCACACCTGAACATAGGACTGATGTCGGTGTAAAGTTCGGGGAAGTACCCGCACACCGATTTGTTCGCAAGGTATTGCGCATCCGGCAGCGAAATTCAGGCACACACCTCCGGGTGTTGTGCGTGGGGAGTCCGACCCTTCGGGACCGGCTCATAGAGAGTCAGCCCACTCTTGGGCTGTGGGTTATGTCTGCGGCGGATAAGGGCGCAACCGTCACGGCAGAGCAATCTGACGCTCCGCTCTGGTCGCAAAATTCGCCACCGCAACTTTCCTAACAAAGCTTTGTTCAAAAAAGTTCACGATTCAGCGAAAAATGTCATCCGTAGCCAAAAGTAGTGCATTAGCGGTCATTACGCCCTGTTGGCTCCGAACTTCTTTTCAGCGGCAAAGATAGAGTGTAATTCTCAATCCCACCAAATTATTTCCGCCGGATATAGCACAAGGTTGTACATGTATCTCAGTATATACAAACGGTATAGCGATGGTCGCCTCTCAATTCCCCGGCAAAGATAATACCGCCTCTCCGGACGTTCCAAATTATTTCGGGCATGGTTCCAGTTATTGCGTTCTGGCTTCCTTCTTTTCCCTTCTGAGTACCCCTTATCAATCTCAAAATATGCTTATAATCCGCCAAAACTATGGATTTTGACCCACTTTTGGTGGGGGATTATAACGAGGTTTTACAATTCTTTTGCCCTTTCTTTTGCCGTTTATTGATAGCCCAAATATATTGAATAGCAGTTGGTTGTGGTTTATAATCTTTGAAAAAGACACAGATTTACGGGTATCTTTTGCCCTTTCTTTTGCCCTTTCTGTTCATTCATGAAGACGAATAAGGCCAAGTTCCATGATTTTATGAGCTGGCTCATTGGGAATATTCAAATCTTTTCCAAGCTGATAAGTCATATTTGTACGACCTCCTTCTGTTTCTATAAGTCCTTTCAATCTTAGTTCTTCAAGATATTTTCTTAATTGCTTATCGGAAAGATGAGTACCGATTAGTTTGTTGATGTCAGCGCGTTTGGCTTTTCCATATTTGTGTAAAAACGGACATAGAATTGCCCATACCTGATTGATGTCCCAATCGGTCTTTAACGAATAGGCTGCCACATCACCACTCAGCTCATAGTACCTGCGGGGCAATATGTAGTATTGTGCGTTGGTCTTTCCATGCTTCTCTATGAATCCGTGTTTTTCAAGTTTTACGGCTATCTCCTTGTCAGATGGTCGTTTTGCCCCATCACGTATTTCACATAGAGCAAGCACATCGAATACTGTAAGTTTCTTGTCATCCGGCAGAGCATCCTGAATGCCCTGCACATAAAGAGCGAATCCGGTATCCTTCACAGTGGCGAATAACGTCGCGGTTACATTGAATTCGTCAGTCTTTGAATAATCCGGGGCAGGCTTTCCCTCTGAAAGCGTGTATAGAAAAATCTTGTCAACGCCCTGACCTGAGCGTTCGACGATACCGGTTTTTGAGAGAACATCGGCAATGAGTCTGTTTCGTGGCATACTCGGAGTGGTCAGGAGATTATCGACTGACACGCCATGAGGGAAACCACCACCATTGATGATTGTAAATTTGAGAGGATATTGCTTGATTACAATCTCACTGCCAAACCTATAATCTCTATGTGAGAAAGCGTTATTTACAATCTCTCGTATCACGTTCTCGTTAAAGAACGGAATGTCAAATATGTATGGGCCTTTTCTTACCGGCACGGAACCGTTACGTCGATTTATTTCCTCCCAAAGTTCATCAATCAGAAGGAAGAACGGCTGTCCGAAAGATTTTCTGCTGTCAAAGTGTATCTGGCTTTCGGTATTGCGATATTCAAGCATTACTTTTGCCTGAGGATAGAAACGCTCGATCACATTTTCCTTGCCGACCAGCAGTAGCGCAGCATTCGTAACCTTATCTCCAATTATTAGCTTCAGGTCACTTAATGCCTGTGCATCAGGCAATGATGTAAATGATGGATTCTTCTGCTTTTCAGCGTATCTTTCCTTCATTACTCTGATAGCATCTTTGTCTAAATCATCAATAGTGATGCCTTCGCAGATATGCTCCGAGAAATCAGGCTCTTGTTCCTGAATGATGGATATAAAGGTCTTATCATCCATCGGTTTCAATTCCTCTCCAACACGCATGAGTGCGACATCCTCGAATTTGAATACTTTACCAATTGGATGCGGAGGCACCTCGATTACGAGCACTCGCCCGGTTTTTGCCGCCTCATCCTCATACAATTCGTATATATCGGGGCGTATGCCCATGTCCCGATATATGTCACTCTCAAGTTGCCCGATACCATTCACGCACTGCTTGGTGCCAACAACTTTATGTGGATAGGCATCGTGCATACCTATGACGATACGTCCACCGCCCTCATTACAGAGGGCCGCCACATATCCGAGGATACACCGGCGACGCTCTTGCGGCTTGTCTTTGCCTGCACCGTTATAGGATACGTTTCCGTGTTCTCCTTTTTTGAACTCAACGTGGTCTTCCGACTCACGCATCTGTTTAAGCTGTTCTATTGTATATCTGGGCATTTTCAAGATTCTGTAGAGAATTCCACCTTTAATTTCTTAAAATCAAATACATATACTGTCATTTCAGGTACAACTGATGAATAAAAATCTATAATTTCATGCTGACGTTTTTCGGTAAATTCATCTAATACAAATGCAACAATAAACTTAGTAGCGATACCTTGATCTTTGAACATTTGTTTATATCGTAACATTTGCTCTAACACACTCCTCAATCTGTCACGAGAGATGACATTTCTTACATATTTGCATTCAAAAATATAAAAAAAATCATCTTTTTGTGCAAAAGCATCAAATATATATCGATGGCGGTTTAAAACGTACTGAACTTCCCTTTGAAATTGAATGCCATAGATACTCTCTATTTTTTTTACGGCCAATTTTTCTACATTTTCTACTATTGGCATCAATGCATGGACTTTTTCAGTAACATTTTTTGTTTCTTTTGGACCCTTATTCCCATTGGAAATTATTTCTACCGCCTCCTCTCTAAGCTTTTCAGTGGTCTCTTTACCAGTTAATTTTACAAAATTTGCTTCATCTGAAAAATCTTGCGGACTATAAAGCTTTTCGTGGTGACATATAACCAAAAATAAAAACGCAATCAAAATAATTAAAGGGAAACCTATAATGAAATATATGAATGGCAATCTTTCAGAATCTCCTTGCAGCTGGCCTAATCCTATTGAAAAGACAATGCCCGCAATTAGGTAACAGAGGGTAATAAACATCCCCAATATTCCAAGAGGATTATGGAGATAGTGCTTGAGCGTATCTTTAGTATATAGATTGTTCATATATAGCTCAATTATTTTTTTGCAAAGATACAAAATTATGCTGAATTATCAGCTTTTAGCGAGAGGATTAAAGGCTCAACTCCCCTGAAAATGGCGATTTTGCCTCCTGAGAAGAGTTGAACCATGTGCTACCACATATCATTCTCTTTCTTCGACATGGCGGCGATTTCGTCGGCTATCTCCTCGGAGGAGAGTTTGATATAGTCCATGAAGGTCTTTTGTGTCTTGTGGCCGCTGACATGCATCATCTGGAGGATGGTGTACCTGTGGCTGAGGTACATGTTGGTAATGCCGGTGCGTCGGGCGGTGTGGCTCGTCACACATTCATAGCGCGGCACAATCACGTTGCCGTTGAGGTCGGTCTCCGGTTCCTTCTTCTCTTTCCTCAACGCCTCCTTCTGCTTCATCGTGAGCTTGGTCGGCACCTTCTCTTTAAGTGACGGCAACTGCTCCGACAGGTCTTTGAGAATATCCTTGATGTAGCGGTTAAGTACCTGCTCGTTGGCTTTCGGAATGTTGTAACCATATTTCTCGCAGATGGTGATTAGGTTCTCGTTGAGAATAGGTATGGTAACCTCGGTCTTGGTCTTCTGCTGGATAAGACGGATTATGCGCGTACCCTTTCGGGTAGTCTCAAAGTTGTCGGCATTGAGGTTGTTGTAATCACTTACACGTTGACAGGTATAGCAGCCAATGAGAAAAACATCGCGGATATGCTCTTTCTTTCCTGTCAGCGGCATTTCATAGAGAGCCTGCAATTCCTCCTCGGTGAGATAGATCTCAACAGCCTTGTCGCGGTCTTCAATCTTCTTCTTGACAATGAGAGCTGCCGCACGTTGGTTGTCGTGTACGCCGTCAATGAATGCCGCGTTGATAAGAGCCTTCAAATTTGTCAGATGCTTGTTGACAACCTTTGCCATGTAACCGTGCTTCTGCAAATAGTTGATGTAGCGCGACACAAACGCACGGTCAATATCCGCCCACCCGAATTTGTGCAATGGGTCAAAACCTTCATAGACACCGATAAAACTTTTCCATGCCTTGCAGGTGCCGGGGGCATAGTCGTCGCTGCCAATCTTACGCGCCCCGCTCTTAATGTCATCGACAAACTGAATGAGGAACGGCCAGATAAGGCGGTTCTTCTCATCCTCGATACGTTTCTTTTCCTCGGCTTTCTTGCGGGCTTTTTCTTTCACTGCCTCACGTTTTGCGATAGCCTTGCGCTCTGCCTCGGCGGCTTCCTCCATAGCACGGCGTTCGGCATCCACTTTATCCGGCTCGGAGATATAGCGCACATCCATGTCGAGAGCCTCGCGGTCAAAGTTCACCTTTGCGAGATGAGCCTTTACGATGCCCTCAATCTGTGTCAGTTTGGCGTGCAGCTGATAGTTCTTCTTCTGATGTGCCAGCCATGCGCGGGGCGAAGCCGTTGCCTTCTGCCAGTCGGCGACCTCGACCTGAAGCATGGTTGAAATCAGTACATCAACTTTGCGGGTATGAATGCGTATAAAGAGGGTTGCGGTATCCTTCTTCAAATCCTTGGTGCGGACATGAAACGGTGTCAATTTCTTCGCGGGACGAAGCGACGGCGTCGAAGATTTCGGAGAGAGTGATTTTGTCATATCTTCGATGTTATAAATTTCTGAATGGTGGCGCTTGCATTCATTCACAATCAGCCACTTTGGTTCTGCAAATATCACAACCCAAACCGCAATTTGTCAAGTCGGGTCACCACGCAGGTCACCACGTTTTTTTGAATAATTCTGAAAACCGGCAAAATTCATCAAGGTTCATATTGCACTATTATTCAACATTTCGCATAAACGAATCATTCAAATTCACTCGTATTCATTCAGAAACTCAGGTTCTTGTGGTACCACTTTTAAAAAACTAATTACCTAAATAATAAATCGTTAGACTTTCCATTTTGCGCCATTTTGTCAACCAAATGTCAATTTTCAAAATTCTGTCAATAGAAAAGCGCATCGGCAACTCCTCACCAACGCGCTTCGTAGCATTATAACCCAAAATAAATTTAGGATTTAACAGTCAGCATATACCCTATGCCTCGCTGGTTAATTAACGATATTGACTGGTCATGCCGGAGATAGTGGCGAAGTTTGTGGATAAACCCATGCAGTGAATTACGGCTATACGGGTCATCACGCTGCCATATCAGCTGCATTATTGTAGCGGATTCCACTGTATACCCCACATTTACAATCAGTTCTTTCAGCAATTTTGCTTCAATTAGTGATAACCCAACAATCCCTTTATCTGGATGCGAAAGCATTTGCATTGACAAGTCCAATGTGTATTTGCCAATTTCAAACCGATTGTCCTCATCATGGACATTTCTGCGAAGCAGTGCCTTGATGCGAACTATCAATTCAAGCATCTTAAACGGCTTTTTGAGATAGTCATTGCCACCAAGTTCAAATCCTTCGACAATATCATCAATCTCGGATTTTGCTGTCAGAAACAATAACGGCACATTCCGGTTTATCTGACGTATCTTACGCCCCATCTCAAATCCGTCCATCCGAGGCATCATCACGTCAGCAATGATTAGGTCAGCCCCATGTCGGGTAAACTGTTTAAGGCCATCCTCGCCATTGTCCGCTGTCAGGACATCAAATCCATCTCGTTGTAAGGTCTCCGAAATAATCATCGACAATGTAGAATCGTCCTCTACCAATAATATTGTGTCGCTCATTGTCTTCAAAATTTTATAGTAAATATGCTCCCTTTTCCTTGACGGCTTACTACGCTTATATTCCACCCATGTTTTTCTATGATTGATTTCACGTAGAATAAGCCGATGCCGTATCCTCTCACATCAGTCCTGTTCCCATGAGGTACACGGTAGAATTTACTCCAGATATCGGGTAAGGATTTTTCAGGGATACCGATTCCATTGTCTGACACCGATAGTCCGGTTGAATCCAATTTTATTGCTATTTTAACAGAATCGCCGGAGTATTTTATACTGTTGTCAATAAGATTCCCTATTACATTAGAAAAATGTGTGGGATCAGCTTCAACAACAGCATCTTCAGGACATTCCAGCACAAATTCACATGTTTTTTCTGTCTTCAGCTTCTGCTGCTCGATAATTTTGGTTAGAAATTCTTTAAGGTTTATGTTTTCCTTCGCCATGGCAAGGTGTTTTCTCCGCTCCATACTCATGGCAAGAATACTTTCTACAAGCCCTGAGAGTTTTGACAGTTGTTCGAGTGCCGCTGTCAGATACTTCTTTGTCCGTGCCTCATCGTTCGGATCAGGAAACTGGAGCAAGGAATCGTTTGCCGCATACGCTATGGCAATTGGTGTTTTTAATTCATGGGTCATATTATTGGTGAAGTCATCCTTCATCTCCTCAATGGTACGCTGACGGGCTATCACATGAAGAAGATACCAGAACCCGAATGTAAGCGCCAATGCAATAAGGGCAGATGTAATTATTACACCCCCCATCTCTCTCAGTATGTTGTTTGTCAGCGGGGAAATATAGGCGTAATATGTAAGGTCTCCATTTATACGATACCCTATCTCCCATAAGTCCGACGAATACTCCACTGTCCCGCCGGGTGCCACTATATATACCTCTTCGGGATAATAGCCTGAAAAATTAAGATCGCGGCGAAAGGCTTCCTCCATTTTGGACACATCAGGTTCTCCAATCCTATCGGCATAGCTGCCGCCATGAAGGTATTGTGCAATCATTGACATAATCTGCTTGTCAACGCGACGAAAGCCTTGAGAGTAATCCAATTCACGCAATTCTTCAGCGTTCATAGTCGAACCGACATCCGATTTCTGTAATCCAATCGCAACCCAGACCACATCATCATCTCCGCCAAGTCCGGCATCAATTATGCGGTCGACCAGTTCAATCTGGTCGGCACGGCTCAGACATTGTTCGACATCGCTTATGTATCGCTCTTTTATTGAATTATATAATTGCATCATGAATATCACGTTAGCTGCAAAAAGCAGACCAACGATGATACGCATTGAGGCCAGTATCAGCTTAAAGTGTTTCATATCAATGTAAAATTACTAAAATTCCGTCAATCATATGATGCCCTAATTGCAAGATTAAGACTAAATAAGGGAGCATAAGGATTGAATAAGACAGGGTTGTCTAATTTCGCAACATGAAATATTATATACTACCATTGATTATACTCCCTTTCCTAGCACAGGGGCAGACCGCCGAGCCGGATACAATTACAGTCAAAAAACTTGGAGAGATAACAGTTGTAGCTGATGCTCAACACACAAACGCGACAAAGACAGTCTATATTCCTACCGGCAATCAGAAATCGACCGCCTCCGACGGAGTTTCCTTGCTGTCAAGAATGGACATCCCTCAACTAAGCGTCAATCCGATAACTGAAACGGTAAAGACTGCCGACAATCAAGGCGTCAGCCTTTTTATAAACTTTCATCCGGCAACAAACGAGGATGTCAGCGGACTGAATCCCGGTGACGTGAAGCGAGTGGAATATCTTGACTTTCCGACAGACCCGCGATTTCAACGGGCACAACACGTTGTAAATTTCATCACCCATACTTATTCTTACGGAGGTTACACAAAGCTCAGCGGCAAAGAACACTTCATGATACGTAGCGGCGAAGCTTCGGTATATTCCAAGTTCGCCTACCGCAGGATGGAATACGATGTCATGGTGTCGGGCGACTACGACTATAACTCTCATATCGGTTCTGTTTCGGACGAAACATACCGACTGGAGTCCGGAACTATCAGACGCACAAGCGGTACAGAAACAGGGAAAGAACATCAACGTGGCTTATATTCGGCATTCCGAGCCTCGTGGAATAAGAATGAGAATTTCACATTCCGCAATCTCGTTTCATATCGTCGAATTAACGCTCCGATAAACCACACGTCAGGTTATGTCAATTTTTCGAGTCTGTATCCCTCGGAAACATATCATACAGAATCACCTTCCACAAACAATGCCGTCGGCTGGAATAGCGAACTGTATGCGGCACTGGGCAGAGGATGGTCGATCAACGGGAACTTTCAGACTGAATTTGCCAAGAACAACACATCATCAAATTATTACGCATGGACAGAATCTATCGAAAATATTGCAGATGAAGACTCTTGGTTTTTGCGTGGTTCAATACAGGTCAACAAATCATTGTCTGATAAATTCACATTATTCTCAAACATTTTATCAGGCGGTGGACGCACAAATATCGACTACACCGGTTCAAGTGACGCAGTCAACCGATTCCGTCAGACTTTTGCCGGAATAACCGTCGGCATGTCATTGAATTATCAGAAAGTGTCCGGGAGCATAGACGGAGGCTATGCGTTCGAGTCAAATTATATTAATGGCAAAACTATGGACGACCGCTATCCGTTCACCCACATCAATTTGCAGTATGCCCCTAATCCGAGAAATTCAATCAGTCTCTGGTTTCAATATGCCTCATTTTCGCCCGACGCCACAATGAAGAATCCCAATATAATTCAGCAATCCGAACTGATGTATATTTCCGGCAATCCCGACCTTATGTGTTCGAGAAACACTTCTGCAAATATCAGTTATACATGGCTTCCAAGCAATAAATGGCAACTATCCACTTACGCGACGATGTTCCTCATCTCCAACCGACAGATAGCAGTCTATACTCCTGACGGCCCCGGCGGAATGATGTTGAAAAAATATCAGAATGATGGAGACTACAATCATGGTCAGATTGGCACAAGCCTTACCGGAAAGTTTTTGGATGGAAGGCTATCCTTTTCTATCTCTCCACGACTGTTACTCTATAAGACAACCGGAAGCAACAGTATATCACATTATCCGTTTACTACAAGCCTAAATGTCAACTATTATCTTGGCAAATTCTTCTTCAATGCCTATTACGGTACCGGAAGCAGCTATGTTGATGGAGAAAACGCATATCTGCGCAAGATGCCGATGAGCTATTCGGCTGGTGCCGGGTGGGCATCGAGGGGATGGAACATCCAACTGTCGTTAGTCAATCTGTTTCAGTCTTCATGGAAACTCAGCAAGGATACATTGACCACCCGTTGGTATGATAGTAACGTGACTCAATTTGGTTCGGACTTCCATCGACGAATATCATTGGCTGTGACCTATACCTTCAATTACGGAAAGAAAGTAAATCAATCCGGCGAACTCAGCAACGAAAAGAACATCTCTACTTCAATACTCCATTAAAGTTTGCCACCGAGGGAGGCTGACGCGTCTCTCAGTGGCGTAATTGGTTAGTGTATTTTAGGGTCTTGGAGACGTTGTTTTGTCTTCTGTTCTTCGCGATAGCGGTGGAGAGCTTCTTCAATGGTCAGACCGGGTGCCATCACTCAGCGACAAGCGGACGCTGTTCAACCGCTCCTTCCTCATATCGACCAACAGCCTGTGGAAATTCGGGCGAGTTCGTCCTCTACAAACATCAGTGAACGAAGATGTGTCCAACTCAATTGTCTACGCACTGCTTAGTCAATCTCAGCCTCCGAAAAAGTATACGCAGCGCGTAGACAATGTTGCAGCTTCTTGAATCCCCATCCGCTGCCATAACGCTTGACAAGTCTCTCAGCGAGGTGTTTCACAACCTGTTTGCCATATTCAGCGCGGGCATTGTGCAGCACATCCTCTTTGATCCGCATACCCACATGCCAATTCATCCGACACGCCTCGGAATTGACATACACAGCCACACGATAGCGGGTGTCTTCTATGATGGCGCACACGTCATCATAGAGTTTTGATTCAGTGGTTTTCCGGGATATGTTCTTCTTTGATTGTCATTTTTGCGCGTATTAGACTGCAAAGTTACTAATTTTTCGACGATTATAGCTTAGGATTCAGATATTTTGGTTAAGTTTGCAATCGGAATGGCATCGCCTTTCCACGACATTTTGATAAAATAAGAAGCGTTATGCGTATCTTGAACTTGAAAACCTGAGAAATTTTCATCTGTACTCAATGATATGGCATGATGGCTTCCCTCGCATAGCGTGGGCTGCTGTCAACCACATCTGAGTACAAGGCTTTCTCAGGGCCATCAAGTTAAGACGTGGCATAGTTGGCTCACGCTTCTTTTCATAAAAAAATCTCTCCACTGAGTCAGTGGTGGACTATATATGGCTATGACTATAAACCGACTTATCACAATATTAGCTCTTCTATGCATCGCTCTGGGAGTCGAGGCGAAGAAGAAACAGGAATATCCGCATGCTGAAATAAAGGTCAGCTACAACTATCATCATCTTGCTCTACGAAATGATGGAGAGATCATCACAAGTGATTATGATTATCTATTGCTTGCCAATTCGGAGAACTCGAAGTATTATAACCACAATAATGAATACATCGATTCGCTTGAATCCACTCCACAAGGACGCAAATTGCATAATCAACTGATGTCAATAGGAGTTGAGCAATACCTCAAGAACGGTGATGACTCGGCAATACCTCACTACAAGGGGCAAATATATGTATTTAAGTCGTTAAAGGACAGTGTCACCTCCGTGTATGACACATACGGACTCGGAGAACAGGGTTATTATGACGAGCCTTTTGCGGAAATCGAATGGACGATTGCCGACTCTATGAAAAATATACTTGGCTATGAGTGCATCATGGCTGAAACAGACTATCATGGCCGCCATTGGACAGCTTGGTTCGCTCCTGAAATCCCGCTCTCGGATGGGCCGTGGAAACTTTGCGGTTTGCCGGGATTGATACTCGAAGCAGCCGATGCTTACGGACAACATAGTTTCATTGCCAACGGAATTGAGAACTGCAATCAGATAATGTATCCCATATATCAGCCCGGAAAGTATGATAAGATGAACAGAATCGACATGCTCAAGGCTTATGCTGCTTATCGTAAAGAATCAGCAGCTTATTCAAGAGCCATGATAATGGACACGCCCGATGGCAGCAAGGTGGAAATGGATGCACCCTTACCGCCTAAATCCAATACACAAAATATTGACTTTCTTGAAACCGACTATCATTGATTATGAAAAGAATATTTGCTTGCATATTTCTGGCTATTGGTGCAATTACAGCCAATGCCGACAAATGGGTGAAGGATGCGGAGCCAGCGATTCTCGAAGTGCATTATACCCGAATTGAGGTGTATGATACGACAATGCGGACGTCGCGTTTCTTTAAAGACCCGGTGATTCTTCGTGTCGGCAAGGACAAATCGGTGTTTTTGGGGGCTAAAAGGTTATGGAAGGATTCCATCATGGCTGTGGATCCGGCTACATTTTGGGAAATTGACAGGGCGAGAGTAATGAGTGACAAAAGAGATGATACACAGTTGCTATCTGGTCACTATTGGAACTATATCTACAAGAATATCCCTGACGGAAAAGTTACAGAACGTGCCTATTTCGATATGGAACATTGGCAATATACCGAAGACTGGGAAAAACCTAAATGGGAAATATTGGATGAGTCGAAAGAGATAATCGGCTACCAGTGCTTCAAGGCCGTTACCGATTATCGGGGACGCAAATGGACGGCATGGTTTGCTCCGGAAATACCTGTCCAAGAAGGACCGTGGAAACTTTGCGGACTCCCGGGCCTGATTCTTGAGGCATACGATAATAAAGAGGAGTATCGTTTTGAGGCAGACGGACTAACTCAAAATCCGAACTCCGAAGTCGGAATTTTTACATACGATGAAAGAAAAGGATATACCACTGTGACCCGCGACAAGTTTTTCAACAACTGGTGGAAATACAAGCATTCCAATTTTGGGGCAAAAATGAACGCTGCCTACGGCGTAGGACCCAAAGCCACACCCGAAGACAACAAGCCAAGGATTGTCCACTACGACAAAGAGGAAACCAACTATCCCCACGACTTATGAACCGTCTCCTCGCATATATGCTTTGCCTGATTGTCGCGGTTAGTGCCGTGGCGCAGGTAAATGTGTCTGGTAATGTGGTTGACAAGGATAGCAACGAGCCGCTGACCGGGGCATCCGTCATTGTCAAGGGTGCGGACGGCAAGATAAAGAAATATGCCACGTCGAAAGGCGATGGTGGCTTTGCTATGTCGTTGCCGTCGGTTGCCGGTTGTCGGTTGGAGGTGTCGATGATGAGCTTCGCCAAGCAATCGATACCACTCGATAGCGTTTCTTTTCCGATAACCGTTCAGCTTGAACCGGGAACTACACTGCTTAAAGAGGTTACGGTCAAGGCTGACCGCATACGTGAGCAGGGTGATACTATCACATATAATGTAGGAAGCTTCGCCCAGCAGCAGGACCGCTCAATCGGTGATGTGCTCAAACGTATGCCGGGAATCAACGTGGAGCAATCCGGCAAGATACAGTACCAGGGAGAGGACATCAACAAATTCTATATCGAAGGCTCCGACCTCCTCGGCGGCAAATACGGCATAGCAACAAACGGCATAAGCCATGAGGATGTGGGCGCGGTCGAGGTGATGGAGAACCATCAGCCGATGCAGGTGCTGTCGGGCATATCTTTCTCAGACAAGGCGGCTATCAACATCAAACTGAAAAACAAGGCAAAGGCAACGTGGAGTTTCCACGGCGATGCCGGAGGCGGCTACTCATGGCAGCCCGACGGTGCGATATGGGATGGTGAACTGTTCGCTATGGCGGTGATGCCAAATTTTCAGAACATAACCACATTCAAGACCAACAACATCGGCGAAGACCTGTCGGCACAGGCCACGGACTTTTTCGCTTCCCGCCGTGGAACTGACCTGAGCCGATATGTCGGTGTGTCGCTCCCCGGAGTACCTAATCTCAGCCGTAAACGCACACTGTTCAATCGCTCGGCACTTGTTTCGACCAATGCCCTTTGGAAACTCGGACGCGGAGAGTTCAAGACACAGATTGACTACTCATTCAACCGTATCACGGCAGAGGCGGCAAACGTAACGACCTACTTTCTCAACGATGGCAACCGTGTAGTTACCGAAAGCCACAACGGCGTTGACCGCTCACATTCCCTATCGGGCAAATTTATCTATGAATTGAACCAAAAGACAGCGTTCATCAACAACACGCTGAAAACCAATATCGACTGGGATGATATTCGCCTCGGCGTTAGCGGCTCTCTGCCCAACGACCAAACTGCATCGCTCCCCGACTACTATGTAGGCAATAATTTCAAACTTATCAAACGTTTCAATGGTAAACATCTCGTCACTTTCATAAGCAAGAACGAATGGGAGTCGCTTCCGCAGACGCTATCAGTGTCGATTAATGATGGCTTTATGCGTCAGCAGGTCAAAGACCATGCTTTCTATACCAACGAGAGTGCTGCTTACGCCTTTTCCGTCAAGGGGATAACCATCAGTCTTGAAGGCGGCGTAAAAGGTTATTTCCGCTATCTCAACACAGAATTGCCTGATATGCCCGAGGAAATAACGGGCGAGACTACGAATGTGCTGAACACCAACTATCTCACAGTTTATGCAACTCCGAAATTCGAGTATTGGGTGAAACGTGTCAACTTTTCTCTAAACGCTCCTGTCAGTTTCGCCCATTATACCTTCGACAAGGCACTTGCCAACCGTAGCGAGGTTTATTTTTCGCCGTCGCTCAGCATGAACTGGAAACCAAACAACCGCTTCTCGATGAGCGTAAGCGGAGGCACCGGTCGTTCGCCGATGAATCTCAACATGATTCAGCCCGGATATGTGATGACCAATTACCGCTCGTTCCGTCGCGGTGTCGATGATTTCTATAATTCTTCCTCTCAACGGGTATCAGGCAGACTCTCCTACAAACACACCCGCCGGGGAATATTCGCCAACGCTTTCGTGATGCAGTCGTGGAGTCACAACCCCTACACAATGGCACAGCAGCTTTATGGCGACTATGTGGTTTATTCCTACACCGATGCCGAAAGCGACGGACAGATGCTGATGGCAAGCGGCAACATAGGCAAGACACTTGACTTCATGCGAGGTAGCGCAAACATCAACGGTTCGTTCAGCCGCAATGAATCGCATCTGATTTCAGAGAATACCAATGTCAACTCGGTCGGCACTTCGTGGTCGGTAGGCGCAAAAATCAACGGAGCGCCGCTGCGCTGGTTCAGTTTCGACTATCGTTTCGAGTGGGCTTCGAGCCGTATGTCCATGAACGGCATTAACGCCTCATGGCTCGGCAATATGGAGAACGAGCTTCTGCTCAACATCATGCCCCACTGCAAATGGGAATGGCACATCAGCGGTGAACACTACCGAAACGAACTGACTTCCGACCAGTTCAAGAACGTGTTCCTTCTCGACACAAAACTGATCTACAAACTCAGCAAGCGACTGGAATTGTCCGCCTCGTTAAGCAACATCTTCAATCAGCGCACATACAACTACACCACATACAATCAACTCACCTCTTTCGAGAGCCAACGCTGGCTCCGGGGCCGCGAGCTGCTAATCTCAATATCTCTCAGAAAATGAACAGACTATTCACATCAATCATCATGTGCTTAGTGGCTATATCTGCAATGGCACAGAACAAAGCTGAAATCATTGTCAGCTATGATTCATCGTTCCCCAACAAATTCGGTAAAATCAACACCGGCAAAATGTCGCTTTTGGCTTCTACAACGGAAGCTAAGTATTTCAACGACCTAAGCCTTTGGGTGGATTCGTTGAAATCGACACCGGAGGGGAAGGCTCAATACATGGAGATAATCAAAAAGGCGTGTATGACTGTCGAGCCTGACGGTTCAGTCTCGTTTGACATGAGAAAAGGTCCAACCAAACCTACTAACAGCTATGTTTTCACTGACCTCGCACAGGACTGTCTGACGCATTACAATAAATTTGGTGAAGATAACGGATATTACACCGAGCCGCTTTCCGAAATGCAATGGACAATAGTGGAAGATTCTACCGCAACAGTCCTCGGTTACGAATGTATCATGGCTGAAAGCGATTATCATGGCCGCCATTGGAAAGCATGGTTTGCAACGGAACTGCCGATGCCATTCGGTCCGTGGAAACTTCACGGACTGCCCGGTCTAATCCTTAAAGCCGAAGCCAATGGTGGCTTCTCGTTTGTAGCTACGGGACTTGAACGTACCTACCGCATTATGACACCTATGTATATGCAAGGCGATTATTCGAAGGTTGACCGCAAGGAAGCTCTGAAAAATGCCGAATATTTTGCCAATAATGAAGAGAGCATTATGAATGCCCAAGGTCAGAATGTGAAAATATACTCCACCGACGACCAAGGCAACAAAATCGAGACCCCTAAATATGACGGCCTTAAACACAACATCGAACCTGACTACAAAATGAAATGAAAAAGATACTTACATCAATCATCGTGTGTTTTGTGGCGATAGCCGTGAGCGCGCAACAGAAGGCTGACATTGAAGTCAGTTATTCAGAAATCTCTTTCTATGAGAACGGTGTGGAAAGAGGCAACAAATATCATCTTCTTGCAAATGCAGGGCAGTCAAAATTCTTTAATCCCCGGTCTGAGGAGATTGACTCATTGACATCAACTCCCGAGGGACTTGCAAACTTCAAGAAGACCCAAGAGGCAGCGTTGCAGGCCATGATAGCGCAAGGCGGTATAGACGTAAATAAACTGCCTCGTAAAAAAGAGACTTTATATGTAGTGAAGTCAGCGGCCGATTCCACTATCACTGTCTATGATGTGATAGGCACTGACGAGCCTGTGTATTACACAGAACCCTACTCGGAAATGGTTTGGGAAATCGGCGACAGCACCAAGACCATACTCGGTTACGAGTGCATACAGGCTGAAACTGATTATCATGGTCGTCATTGGACTGCATGGTTTACCCCCGAGATTCCTATTCAGGATGGACCATGGAAATTCCATGGACTCCCCGGCCTGATACTTGAGGCAAGAACTGGCGAAGGTAGGTATGGTTATGTCGCTGATGGGATTGAGAGATCCGACAAGATAATAAACGGAATATATGGAGCCGACACGTATGAGAAACGAGACCGGAAGACAATATTACGGGCTATGAGAGCCATGCGCGACAATCCCATGGGGCATCTTAACGCCAAGGGAATTAAAGTGGAAATCTCTCCGGAAACCTTGTCAAAGGAATCGAAGGGCGGAGATTTTATAGAAACGGATTATCGTTAATTTGAGTGCTATGAGATTATTGACTCGGATAATACCTGCTACACTTGCAATAGCCTTTTCAATTGCCGTCAGCGCAAAAGAGTCGACAGTCATTCCGGAAATTGAAATGGTTGATGTGGAAGGTGGCACTTTCACAATGGGACTTGATGAAGGCGAGGCTGAACACCTGTATGAGACTCCTAAACATGAGGTAACATTGTCCGATTTCCGTATCGGCAAATATGAAGTGACACAAGAATTGTGGGAAGCCGTTATGGGGGAGAATCCGAGCATTTCCAAAGGAGATAAATTATCGGTAGAAAACATCTCATGGTATGACATACAGGTGTTCATAAAGAAACTCAACAAGCTGACAGGAAAAAATATCGTCTGCCAACGGAAGCCGAATGGGAGTTTGCTGCAAGAGGTGGAAATAAGACCGCCGGATATTCTTTTATCGGTAGTGATAATCCAGACACTACGGCATGGAGTTCCTACAATTCATGGATGCAGCCGCATCCAGTTGGTACAAAAATGCCAAACGAACTTGGTATATATGATATGGGCGGAAATGTGTCTGAATGGGTGCAGGACTGGTACGGAAATTATTCAGAGAAAAACCAAAGGAATCCCCATGGAGCTAAGAAGTCAGACATAGGAAAGATATTCCGTGGAGGTAGTTGGAATGTCATTCCGGATTATAACAACCCCGGTTGTCGGTTTGTAAGCAATCCGAATTTCAAATCTCCGTATATCGGTTTTAGATTGGCAGAATGAATACAGCTGAAAAAGACAACGACAGGCAACCCCAGCAGTGATGTCGGGGTTGTCTTTTTCTATTTATCACTTGAAAATTTCGTCCACGCGGTTGACGGCATCGTCTTTCTTCTGGTCGATGATTTTCGCGTATATCTGCGTTGTGGCAATATTCTTGTGGCCCAGCAGCTTGCTTGTTGTGTATAGGTCAACATCAAGAGTAAGCATGAGGGTAGCGAAGGTATGGCGGCTCACATGAAAAGTGATTTCCTTCTTCACCCCGGCAGCTTTCGCCCAGTTGCCGAGTATTATGCTGACACGACTTGTGGTCGGCAGGCTGAAAACCTTGTCATCATCGGAGGCATCGCCGCGTTCCGGCAGCCACCGCATTGCCTGTGACGAAAGGGGAAGATAAATCGGAGTGTCGGTTTTCTTCATCACTACCGACACTCGCCACTGTTCGCCGTCCTTGTGAATCTGCCCCCACCGCAAGGCGCGGATGTCGCTTGTGCGGAGTCCGCAGTAACATGAGAAAAGGAACGCCCGCTTCACATGCTCGCGTGTCGGACAGTCGGTGGCAATCAGTCGTTTCAGCTCGTCAATCTCCAGATAGTTGCGCTGGCTCTCGACATGATACACGCGGTCGTTAGACGATATACGGTCAAAGGGATTTTCCCTGAGATAGTCGTTTCGGACAGCCCAGTTGAATGTCGCGCTTAGAGAAGCCGTGAGTGAAGCAATGGAGTTGATTGCAAGCGGTCTCTTCGTGCGGGATTTATAATCATTGCGCAGGAAATGGGTAAACGCTATGCAGTAGTCCTTGTCGGCCTGTTTCAAGGTCACACCGTCACCCCGGAACTGTATCAGTGCCTTTTTCAGTCCGCTGAAAGCCGACGACCCCATAGACTTGCCGTTGTCATCAATCCATTTCTTGTAGAGGTCTATAAGGTCAAGCAGCCTCATGCGTGAGTGGAGCATGGAGTTGGTGACACCTTTCTCGTTGTTGGTAAGCTGAATAATGCGGTCAGCCTTAACCTTGTTGGCAAGGGCAAGGTTATGTTCGTTCAACGCCCGGCTCGCAGGGTCAAGCTCCGGGACTATGTAGAGTTTCAGGAACTCGTATGTGCGTTTGCCGTCGCGGTATATGTCAAGATAAATCGACTTGTTGCCGTTCTTCAGTTCCTTGAAGCGGATTCTTACAGGCTCTTTCGCCTTGACTGTTTTCTTTGGTCGTGCCATATTCAGAGAGATTTAATCGAGTTGTAATGCTTTAAGTTTTTCATCCATCGGGGCAATCTTGCGCTCGGTCATGGCGAGATAGCCTTTGGCATTTTTCGATGCGATTCCCATGAGTGAGCAGAATGTGGCGACATCAGCACCGGTGGATAATATAAGATAGGCGAATGTGTTTCGCGCCAGAGTGAAGTTGAGCCGTTTCTCAATCCCGGACTTGTTCTGCCACAGTTTCAATATGTTGTTTATCTCGGTATCTTTCGGCAAGCCTTTGAATATTAGCCCCCGATGGTTCGATGTTTCGGGAAGCCAGCGCAAGGCGTTTGACGAAAGGGGAATGAATATCTTTCGGGATTGACACCAGACCGACATCCTGCCGTCGTTATCGTTCTTTATGTCTTTCCATTTCAGGTTGACAATATCGAGAGCCGTCAGCCCGGTAAAAATGGAGAATAGATAAGCCTGTTTCACCTGTGGACGGGATATAACAGGGCACTGGGTATCCATGAGTAACTTGATTTCGCCAACCGACAGATGTAATTTCTTTGGCCGCTCACGGGTTATGCGGTCATGGATTTTAACAAAGAAAAGAGGATTGCGCCTCATCAGCCCGTTCTCGACGGCGAGATTTAACGCCGCGCTGAAAAGATAGATGTACGCCCTCGCGGTTGTCATCTTGAGTTTGCCGTGGACGCTGTGGTACTCATTGCGCAGGAAATCCACAAGACCGTCGCAATATTCCACATCAACAGACGACAACAAGACATTCTCGCCTCGAAAAGCCACAACCGCCCGATACATCCCCATGATATTGCCCGCTGTGGATTTATCCCCTCGCTCCAATATCAAAGTATGATAATCCTTGATTACCTTTGCAAGAGGAATGTCTGGCATTGCAGCATCAATCTCGATGCCATTCTCTCCGGCTGTCAGTTCTTCAATGCGGCTACGCCTGATATCTTCTGCCTTTCTCATAACCGCCTTGTTCCCGGCAGCGGTCTTACGGCTGGTCTCGGGTAACAGATACAGGCGCAGGCTCTCGCGGACGCGCTTTCCGTCCTTGTAGTAGTCAAGGTATATGGACTTGCGACCGCCGTCTATATCCTTGTATTTCAGGTTGATTCTTGATTTGGAGAGATTCATGCGACAGTTATTTGTTACTTATTAGTCATTTTACAGATACAAAATTACGAATTAATTTTATAAGTAACAAACAAGTTGCAATTAAAGTAACAAAATTATCCTCCTCGCGGAGAATAAAGGAATCACAAACTCAATGCGTATATTATTTATAGCATTGTATATCAATATACATATACTCCAATTCATTCTTATAAATTACACTATGTAGAGAATGTAAACAGTTTGGTGGAAGAGCTGGATATGCGCTTTCGCCTCCATGATGAAATTGGCTTCAAGTCCGGCACGCTCGGCAAGGAACGGTATGTCGCCGTCAAGAATATATATCTGCTTGCGCTCCTCGGTCACGAGCGACACGCAACGCCACACGGTGAACCCGCAGATGGCGGCGCAACCTATTATGGTTGCCATTACCGTCATCATTGCGAGCCGTGTTTTCTGTTCAAGGGATTTTATCAGCATGATAATCTTGTTAGTCGGATTAAGGGGTGTGTTTCAGATTTCTTCCTGCCTGTGCGCCGATTGAACCGGCCACGTTCCGGGTCACGTTGGTGGCTTTGAGAGCCGCCGAGCCGCCCATCATCGCCGCGCCCATAGCGACACTGCCTGAGGGAGAGGCGGCACCGCTGCTGACACCGCCGGGTATAAGCCATGAGGCGACTTCGGGAACGAAGCGTATGATATAGGCCCCGACAAGCATACCCATAGCGTACATGCAGTTGGAGCCTATGCCCTGCAAACCGAGCGCGCCTATCTGCTCCCATGAGTTGACAGCACCGTGCAACAGGTGGTTGTAGGCCACCAGATCCTCCTGAAGATTATACATCAGTATGAAGTCTATATAGTACAGGCACATATAGGTCACGAAGCCCCATAACGTGAGGGAGAGGAATTTTGACATCCATTGGCTCCATGCCGAGTTCCACGGCGGAGCGAGTGACAGGGCGAACATTATGGGGCAGAACACAATCATTATCGCTATGAATATCCTCTGCGCCACAAGTATGCCGTAGTAGGACATCTGGAAAATCAGCTCCCCGACAAAGCGTATCACGTCGTTTATCCATTCGCTTACCTTTGTCTCAGCGGCCACCGCCGCACGCTGGGCGTAGTTGTTGATGGTCTCGCCGAGGTTTTCCACGTTATACACGAGTTTGTCCCACCAGTTCGCGTCCTCGCCTATGGACGCCACCTGTTTTGCAGTGGATATTGAATCCTGCACTGCACGGAGGCGTTCAAGGTACTCGCCTTGCTTCTGGGCCACTTTCAGCTCCAGTGCCGCGACCTCCTTGTTCTTCGCCATAGCCATTGACTTAGTGGTGGCTTCCAAAGACTTGCCTGGCATCTGGAGAGCCGAGCATATCCATGATGAAGATGATATGCACATTGATATGCCTATGATGCGGAGCAGCTTCATCACGTCCATGCCTCGCCGTCCGAGCATCATCATCCAGCACTCGTATGAGCCTACGCACAGGGCGAGCAACAGTCCGAGCATACGGGCGAAGCTGATTGTATCGCCTAAAATCGCCACATTCGGAAACGCCTCCATCGCCACAAGCAGCTTGTCGAGGCTCTGGTCGATAGCCGGAAGCCCCATTGTGCAGAGTATTGATAATAAAGTCATATAGTTTTCAATTAGTCAGGTTAATGTTAGTAGTGGGTGGCTGCCACTGCCGCGAGGCGGGCGGTGCGCGACACCAGTTTTCCCATCTCGGACTTTGCCTCCTCGTATGCCTGCTGACGCTTTGCATTCTCCAGCCCGTAGCCGACACCCTGTTTATGGATATAGGCGATATTGGCGCAGATGATCTCGTTCTGCCGCGACAGCTCGTCAACCTGATACTTCATCTTTCCCTTGCTCTTGTTAAGGCAGTAGAGAAGCCCGTCGGCGATACAGTCCTGCATACGGCTGAACTCGTCCTTGTAGATCGAATAGGTGACATCGACAGCCCGGTCAGCCTCGCGTGCCAGTTCCTCCTTGTAGAGAGATTCGACGTATGCACGCTCTTTCTCAACTTTAGAGAGTTTCTGCCGCTGGGTCTCTTCCGCCGTGACACGCACGGGCATGATGCGTTTTACATTTGATTTCTCCTCCTTGAAGCGGACGCGGTAGCCGGATTTGAAGCCGGCCCACTTCCAGTACATTTCCGCGCCGGAATAATTCTTGTGCAGGAAATAATAGTACCAGTCGGGAGCGAAGCCCCACGGCCCGTTCTCCATCGACTGCCATTGCTTCTCCTTCTGGTCGTCATGGATTTTGGGCGTCTTGGCCGATACCGCCGCCGGGAGTGCCGCGATGAGCAGGGCGAGCGATAATGCGGTGATTGTTCTGAATTTCATGATCGGTATATGTTTATTGGTTCCACTTGTTGATTACCGCTCCCACAATCTCGTCCTTGACATCGGAGGTGAGTATCTCCCAGATGTAGTCAGGCTTCCAGCCGCAGTTTGTCATGAGGTAGCACCACAGGTTGGCGTTGTCGATAATCCGCCGGGCGTTCTCTATGGTGTCCTTCAACGACATGACAAGGTTCATCTTCTCGTCCATCGAGGCTTTCATGAGGTTTATGCCGGAGGCGGCCACGGTAGCGTAGAGTTTCTGGGCGTGCTTTATCTCGCGTGCTATGGCAAGGTTGGCGTCGGCATAGTACCACGCGACAAAAGGCTTCATGGTCACATACTTGTAGGTGTTTACCGTAAAGTCCTTGTACTCCTTTGTCAGCAGATAGAGTGAGCTGGCGGTCGAGGATATGGCAGCGGCGAGTATCACGTATGAGTATGTGTTGTTGAGTTTGGTGTCGAGCGTCGAGCGTACATCATTGAACTTCTCCGCCCCTTTGGTGACAAGCGATTGCTCCCCGAAGCTCGTGGCTATGCGTGCCAACGCCTGGTCTTCATCTTTCTTGACAGCCTTGTGCAGAGCCATAAGTGCCTCGAATGTCGGCAGGTCTTTCGGGAAGTCGAAGGCGAATGACTTGAAGGAAAGAAGCAGAGCCACAAGAACGAGAGTTGTAAGTTTGCGTATCATAATGGCTCCGTCATTTTATAATCCGCAGTCCGTTCCAGTTGAGTATCAGCATACCGACCTGATTCTGCATGACTTTCATGTTGGCCCAGCCCTCCGGGTCTATGGCGAAAAACAGGTCATCTTTTGTGGCGTACTGAGCCATAGCCATCATAGCCTGAACCTTGTAGCGGATTTCAAGAAGGTCGGTGTATATCCTGTTGGCTACCGTCAGTCGGTCGTAACGGTCAAGGAGATTGTATCCGTCGCTCTTGGTTGCGGCGGTGGCCTGGCCTTTGAGGGGATTCTGAACCTTGCCGTTGTTGACTATATTGATGAAGTCGGCCACAAGCTGCTGTGTCTGGGCCGTGAGGTTGCCGAGTTCGTTAAGGCAGAGAGCCTTGTTGGTGAACTTGGCCTTGCTTACGGTCTTTACCAGTTCCGGCACGCTCTTAACTATGTCGAAGGCGCACAGTCCTATCTCCACATAATATTTGCTCTCGGTGCCGAAGCCTGAGATATTCTCCATAGTCACCTTGTAGAGTTCGGTGATGGTAGCCATGCTCACGGTGTATTGCTCCAGCTTGTTCTGCTTTGCGGATATGGAGTCGAGTCTCCTGTTGTGCTGATCCTCGATGGCTTTCTGCGATGCGAGATTGGTTGTCACCGCTTTCAGGCAGTACGGGTCAATCACCACTTTCCATGCAAATAATTTTATAGGGGTGACTGAAAACGCAATAATCCAGATAAATATCTTGATGGTGTCAATCATAACCTTGTGTAATTTGTTTTATTTGTGTAACTTTGCACCGTTAAAGCGAGAAATATGGCAACACCAATAAAAGCGGTGCCTATTCTTACAGGTGAATTGGCTGAAGAATTTATCTTCCGTGCGGAAGAGAATGAGAGAAAGCCCAGAAGAGAAGTCTCACCTGAACGGCAGAAAGAAATCTCCGACTTTCTGAAACGATCAAAGGAATACGTACCATCATGGAGAAGGCGGCAGTGACCCCGATAATCAGTCTTGAAAAAGACTGCATTATGGTCAAGCTTACTAAGGATGTTCTGGAACATTGCCAGAAGTTCACTTGTGGCGAGGAGGATTTGGATGACTTCTTTGCCAATGACGCTATTGCCTATGCTAAAGACCTTATGGGCAAGACGTATTGCTGGCTTCTGAAGAATGATGATACAAAAATCGTAGCGATGGTGACACTGGCAAATGCTGGTATTCAGACAACCCATTTGCCCAACAACCCCAAAAGGAAACTTAACAAGCATATAGCCTATAATAAGCGTGGACGTACATATCCCGCTGTACTTATAGGAAGGCTTGGAGTTGCAACCGATTATCAGGGCAAGGATTATATGATAGGAGCCCAGCTTATGAACTTTGTCAAGCCGTGGTTCAGTGGAGAGGATAACAAGACCGGTTGCCGCTTTATTCTCGTAGATGCCGTAAACAAAGAACGTACAATCAAATACTACGAGCGAAATGGTTTCATCCCATTGTTCCCAAGAATAGAGGATGAAAAGATTTTTTATGATATTCCGATGGAGGAAGACCTCAGGACCAGAATGTTCTTCCACGATCTTATCGATTGATAAAATTAATTCCATAGCGACATTACTTTCTGTTGTTGGTTGACCTTACGGGCAAAATCAAGATATTTGGATATTCCGGCTCTCTTGCGGTCGGCCTCGATGTTGGTTATCGCCTCCTGCATGGTGCCGTAATGACGGAGATATATTTTCAGAGCCTCTTTCTCGGCCCGCTCGGTGGTGTAGGCCCAGTAACATTCCGGCGGCTCCTCGACGCCATACACATCGGAGTTCTGGCCGCGGCATATCCACACCTCTTTGAAGTAGTTGCGTCCCTCCTTGTTATTGAGGGCGTTGACTGTGAATATCTGCTGCTTCTGAATAGGCGTCAGTCCGAGTATGGCCGCTATGTCGCTGTATCTGTCCTTGAATTTCGACTGGTCGAGCAATATCTTCACATCGGAGTTGTTGATTATCGCCTCCTTAACGATGGGAGAGTCGATCACATCGTTAAGCTCCTGTGTCACCACACCGGCTATGCCGTGGAACTTGCGGACGGTCTTATACAGGAACTTTATGTACTCCGCCATAGTGGGCGAGGCTATCGCTTTCCATGCCTCCTCGATTATCAGGGCCTTGCGTCCTTTCTTGATACGCATTTTCTGAAGAAACACGTCCATGATTATCAGCACGATGATCGGGAAAAGCACGGGGTCATCCTTTATCTTGTCAATCTCAAAGACAATGAACCGCTCGTCGAAAAGATTGGTGTCAAGGTCGGAGTTGAGCGTCACCTCCAGCTCTCCACCACGGTAGAACTGTTTGAGGATAGCGGCAAAGTCTCGTATGTCGAAATGTATCTTCTCCAGCGATGTGATCTGCGGTATCCGTTCAAGGGCGAACTCGTAGTAGGTGTTGAAGGAGAGCGACGGCACTTTGAGGCGGCGTTTCTGCTCCTCCATGTGGTCTATCTGCTTGTCAATCTTCATCAGCATCGAGGTCTCGTGCAGCTCTTTCTTATACACCTCAATCTTTGAGGCCGCTTTCTCTTTCTCAGCCTCGGTAGTGGCGCGGTCAACAATCATGGCCCGCAGTGCCCGGCACTGTCGGATAATCTTGTTGCGCCGTTCCTCGGAAGGGAGTATGAGAGCGCGGACGGTTGTCTTTGTCTCCGGCTCAGGGGAGTTTATCTGTTCCTCGATGTCACGCATATCGGTGGCGAACTTCTCGTAGTCATCCTCCATCTTGGCCGCCACAAGCAATTTCTGGCGCAGGCCCTCGCGCTCGGTGTCGGAGAACGAGGTGAACGGGTTGAAATATGCCTCGTAATATTCCACGATGGTCTGGTTGACAAGCATATCCTCAATTTTTGAGGGAGCCTCGTTGCCTTTGAATATCAGGAATATCAGCGATTTGAGAAAATTCTTCTTCTCACCGAAGTTCTGCTCGTATTCCTCGCGTGTCACCTTAAACGGGTTCATGGAGATAGGCTTCTCCTTTGAGTATGAGATGTATGTGCCGCCGAAATAGCCGCAAATGCCCTCGTAGGAGTCGCCGGTATCAACCATCACGACATCGGTGTTCTGCTCCAGCAACTGTCTTACCACACTGTTCATGTGGAAGGATTTGCCGCTGCCGCTTGGCCCGATGCAGAAGAAGTTGGCGTTGTCGGTCATCTTCACCTTGCCCTCCTTGCCGGTTATGTCTATGCACACCGGGAGTCCCTGACGGTCGGTGTAGAATGTGGTGAGAGGCGTGTCCTCGCACCCTTTGAGGTGTTCCTTGAAGAAAAGGCACAGTGCCGAGTCCGACAGTGTGAGGAACAGGTCATAGTCGGGATTGAAGCCGTAGGCACAGCCCGGAAAGGAGTTGATGAACAGTTCCAGCTGGTTGTAGGCTGTTCGTGACGGCATTATGCCGCACTCGTAGAGTTTGGTCTCAAGAAACGATGTGACCGGTGTAACCTTGTCGGGAGGACAGCTCACGATGATGTTGAAATTGGTGTTGACAAGAAGGGAAGAGTCAACGGCGAGGATGTTGAGAACTTCCTCAATGTCGGCTTTCGCTATCTTGTTGCTCGGATCGGGCATGGAGCCGTGACGTTTCGCCTTACCTTGCAGTTTTCTGAGCAGCTTCCGCTGTCCCGGTATCTGCACCACCTGATTGAACACCACACAGTCGGCGTGGGGCACTTCGGCAAGAAATGAGAACACATCGGTAGCCACGGGATAACCGTTGACACTCATCTCGGTATATGGCTTCACTACCGAGGGGAGATTTATTTCGTCAATATCCACAAGGGGATATGAGCGGATAATGCGGCTGCCTGTCCGCAGGTATTCGTCGGAAGCCTTGAAATTTGTCATGGAGAATGGGCCGTGCTGGAAATGGAACGCCATGAAGCGGTGCAGGTACTCGTTGACCTCCGGCTTTGTCAGCTTGCGGTGGCTTATCCCTTTCTCGGTAAGGATGTCGTCAACTTTGGCGACCTTTGAATGGAAGTCGAGCCATTTCTTGGGGTCGTATTGCACGAACTGTCCGCGCTGCGCCTCCTGTGTCACTATCAGATAGGTTGTGATTTCAGTGAACTCACGGCCCTCGAAGTAATTGAAATAACTCCGGGTCAGGAACTCGGCGTCTTCGGGCACGTCGCGGTGGTAACGCTGGCGGCAGAATATGTCCTGCTTCTGCAAGGCATAGCCCTCGCCGAGCGTCTGGACGATGTTAGCCAGCACGTCCTGAAATACCATGTACCGCTCCGAGTCGGTACACAGCCGGAGAACAGGGTTTGTCATTTCAAAAATGACAGAGGGGGCCCCCTTTGCGTCGAACAGCACCACATTACCGTCCGTTTCCTCCAACTGGGCGTATATCCCGTCGAAGACTTTTTTGTTTTCCTTTGCCATTCAGTGCTTGAATAAATTGTGATAGATAAAGATTCCACGGTCTTTCCGCTTGTTGTGCAGTCCGCCGCGCTGCTTGACATATATTGTCACCAGCCCTGCGGCGGCCATTACAAGCATGGCGATAAACCCCGCGAGCTTTCCCAATGCTATGGAGAACACTATGAACCCCACGAAGGACACTCCTATGGCGGCAGCCGCCAATGTCAGGAAACGTCCGCGTATTCCCATGAACTCCAATGGTTTCTGTAACCCTTTGTAAACCGGATAGCCGTCGTTGTATATCGCCATGACTGTATGGATCTGCGGTTGCTTACTTGAAGAAGAGCGGAAGAGCCTCGCTCAGTGCGATGAAGGCGATACAGCCGCCGATGGTGAGCATGATGGTCTTCTTGACATCCTGGTCGCCGTTCTGCATCTTGAAATAGACGTTGAAGGCACCCACGAGGACAATCACTGCGGCGATCGCCTTCATGAGATTGGAGACAGGGGTCTGGTAGGAGCTTACCTCCTGTGTGGCTTTGGTGAAGCCTGCCGCACCCTTGCTGGCGGCCATCATGTCGGACACGGTGAGCATCACCGCGCCCATAGCAAGCATACCCTTACGGGCGAAGGCTGAGTTGCCGAGGCGTGAGATAGCACGCTGACACTTTGATTTGATTTTCTGCATATACGCTGATTGATAAGTTCTTGAAAAGGTTATCGGGCGTTAAAGGCAATGCAGGGCGTTAAAGGCAGTGTCGGGCAGTAAAGACAACTTAGTTCAATAAAGGCATCGGTTTAAGGGGAGAGAGGGTTTATGTGATACAAAATGGTTAGCGGCAAGTCAGTCGATGTCAGCCAGCGGACTCACATCTGTGAACTATATCAGCAAGGTCTTTATCCATGCCTGTATCAGCGGCTTTGTTGGTTTTGCACAAAAGATTATCCACCGGATACCCGTTTGTCATAATCGGTTCCTTATATTTGGATGGAGCGTCTTTAGGAATTTCCGGTGTTGGTTTCGTGATAATGCGCTTTATCTCCACCGGTTCAAAACTTTCTGCAAGTCCGGATATGTCGATTTCGGTCTCTTCGGCCTTTGCATCCTCGCTTGCTTTTGCTTTGTTGGCGGCAAGAATATCCATCGTTATCATTCCGGCATAATACAGAGCCAGCAGAATGATGAGTAAAACTATTATTTGTCCGTAAAGCATTGTATCAGAAATTTACACATAGTTTGTTGTTGCAGTTATCCCAAGGCTCGAATCTCAATCCGAGCTTGCGGCCTATATCCTCTCGTGAATGGTCGCGTTCCATGTCGGGGTGGTAATACATGACATTCTGACCACGGATTACCAGATAGCCTGCCTTTTTCAGAGAGTGACGCATCTTTATCCTCGGCTTGTTTGTAACAACCTTTATTCTCGTGATTGGCGGCAGCCCAAAAATCACACGCCTTTTCTCTCGTTTCATAATATCCTGACGGATACGGGAACGGATACTTTGTTCTTCTTTCTTGGTGCGCCGGAGACCAAGTACGGCAACGATTCTTGATACGGAGCGTGACGATATGCCGGTTATGGCAGCGATTTCAGCATTTGAGTGAGAGCTGTGGAGTTCACGTACCCTTTCCGCCAAATCAAGCCATTCGGGTCTGATACCCTTTTCAAGACCGAGTTCTTTGGCTTTAAGTGATACGGTCTTTCGGTTGACGCATAGATGTTGGGCTATTGCCGTGTCCGTTGTGTACGGATAGTTCTCTTTAAGATAGGCAATACTGTCGTCGGTCCAGATTGTCTTTTTCATATCTATTTGGTGTTATCGTTATCAAGAAGTGATTTGCTTTTCTTCCTGTATGCCCTAAGACGTGGAAGATATACAGTAATGAATGTTCTCACGATGGCGTTTATCACATCGGAACGGCATTTGCGGTCAATGTCGCACTCATCAATAGAATCGGCAAGATCTTTGTCAATCATGCAGACTTTCCGCTCATATTTTCGCTCCCTGAATCCGTATGCTGATAGATTTGCCATGAAAGCGTCCCACATTCCGGCCGGGTCTTCCGGATTTTCATTATCGGGTATATTTTCTTTGGATCCGGTTGTTGTCCCGTCAGGTTCATCGGACACCGTCTGCTGTCCGACAGGGGTAGCGACATGGCGGATGCTTCCGAGCAGTCCATCTATATCAGGGTATGTTGGCTTATCCATTGTTTGTTTCAATTTCAAGGTGTCCGAATATCTTGTTATATATAAGGTTGTAGGTTTCCTGTGTTATTTCCAGTTGACCGTCAAGATCTGAAAGCGTGCAGAATCGTTCCATGTCTGCTTTCATGCTTATTCGCGGTGTCACGAGTCCATATCGGCTGAAGGTCTTGCCTGTCTCGTCCCAAAGCTCCCGTTCAGTCTTTGTCCCGACTCTGGCATCGTGTCTGTTGGGAACAAGGATAAGCTCTGCGGTCATCTTTCGTCCCATAGCCTTTTTGAGATTTTGAATAAACGCTATGAATGTGGCGGTCGATGGAATAGTGGTGCGGTCATAATGGTAAGGACATATTATATAGTCGGAATTGGCAAACAGAGTCACAAGTCCCTGCTGTTTCAGGTTGCCGGGAGAATCAAAGATTGCCACACATCGGGTCTTGCGGATGTTTCCTATGAAATTGAAGAGTGCTTCCTCCTTGCTGAGTGAGAACGGCAGCACCTCATAAGGGATTTCCACTTCTTCAGAACCATAGCGTTTCAAATCGCTTTCACGCCGTTGTGCGAGGCTTTCTTGTGAATCGCAGTCAACGACAATCACGGGAAGGCCTTTCTTGACAAGAAAGTTTGCGAAGGTGACGCAAAGGGTGGTTTTCCCTACGCCTCCTTTTTGATTTGCAAATGTTATGATGATTGATTCGTCCATTGTGGTCCGTTTGAATTATTTATACGCAAAATTATTATCCGGAGGCAAGGCAACAGGCCACTTTGGACACCTTTCTTAAAGACATTATCATTTTATGTTTTGAACATGACATATTATATAGGAATAGAGCCTTGAAGACATCAAAAGCGATTGTCTTCAAGACTCTATGTCACAATATTGGCATGGTAATAAAATTCCGACGCTATACTTTCAGGCTGTTTTCATCATCAATCCTGTCATAATTTCCACGGTAGCCAACCTCCCATTCCCGGTTTTCTCCATGGCCGACTCCGGCATCTTTGAGGCCACGGATAGAATGTTTCCCTTTGCGTTTGGCAGTGGTTTTCCTATCCGGCTGTTTACGTTCCGGACGTATGTATTTTCTTCTTTGGAGTTTACGTGTGTCGAAGCCTTCCTCTGAAAGATTGATTATGGTTTTCGTATTGAAGTCGATGGCAAAATAGTCGTCACCCTCCTGCCTGATGTAAAACCCGGCATCCCGGATTGCCGGCCGCAGTTTGATTATGGTGTCGTCTCTGAAAAGACGGCGAAGGTTATCAACTGCATCATCATATCGCGCCTCTCTCGATGGTGCGAGTCTGACAAGTTCCGGATTGTCCACCTTATATATCTGGCATAGCAAGTCACGCTCGGCATCTGTGACAGGACGGAACGATTCAATCCGGCTTATCTTGTCATTGCGAAGAATGGTTGCCGCCATAAAGTCTTTCAACGGTCGCGTGTGGTTGCCATAATGAAGCACGCCACGTTTTATATATGCGTTGCTACGGAACAGTTTTTTATTGATGGCCAATGTATCTATGGTCGGATTATTTTCAAGAAGCCGGTCAATATAGGCATCTATCCGGGCAAGTTTTTCTTCGGGAGTGGTGAAGTCAAGCAGTGATTTTATGGAAAGTACCCATGCACCGTTATAAACCGCCTTGTTAGCATGGTCAACTATCATATATCCGTATGGGTTGTCCTTCCTGCCAAAAAATACAAGGTCAATACCAAGTTTGCGTTTTACCTCCTTCTGCAATTCCTGGCGGTCGGCACTCACATCACGGTATTTCTTAAGCATAGCCCACAGTTGCCTGCGTCGTGTCTTGTCAAGTTGCACCTTATGGAACTTGCCGCATATATCAGCATATCCAATCTTTGCCTGAACCGCTCCATCACGTTTGACAAATACAATATCGTTCTTTTCATAAACCTCATACCCCATTGAGGTCATAAGAGCTTTGTATTGAGCAAAGGTAGAGAATGAATAGCCGAGTGAAGCAGCAAGATCCTCTGCGGCTTTCGCCTTGACATCCTTGCCGACAAGTTTGTTGAGTACTGCCTGAGAACGCACTCTTTCGTGATGGTCGCTGATTTTCTTTCCGTCCGGAGATATTCTGGATGTTACTATATGTATATGCGTGTTGTCAGTGTCGGTATGAGCATATACCAACAACGGCTGACCTTCGTTCCCATAGCCCATTTCCTTGAGATATTCGTGGGCGAATTGCAATAGTTCTTCCTCTGTCTTTTCATGCCCCTTGCAAGAAATGGCAAGGTGGAACTGTGCTTTTTTTATCCTTGAATTTCTGGAAGAGTAGGCTATCATATAATCCTGCATTTCCTTTGCAGTCGGTTTTGAAAGCACGCCGATATGTCCGAGGTTGCTCATTTCAAGAAGTCGCGCCACACCCTTTGCCACTTTTTTCTCATTGTATGCGACAGCATGGAAATTGGCACTTGACGGAAGAATAGTAGCTATCATCGCTTAATGTCTTAATGTCTTGGTATCTTTATGTCTTGTTCTGATATTTCCATAATATCATATAGACTTGTGGCTATGGTCTCAGTCTTATCGCTTTTCTGGCAATGTCAGCTTGTTCCAATTTGACTGCCTTAATCATCTTCTCCACGCCCTCAATCATGGGAGTGAGTATATCCTTGAAATAACTCTCGGATAACAGCCCTGCAACAGCGAGCTCGTTGGCACGTTTGACCGCCTGGTTGAGATTGCTTCCCATCCATGAGAGTTCGTCCTGAAATTTTCTGCACAGTCTGGCGGTGTCATTGCATAATTCAAGACGGGTTTTGGCGTCTGTGTCTGAAAACTCATTGACTGCCATTCTTATAAAGTTGCTGACGCTATGGTAGCGTTTTGATTTTTCACGTATTCCGGCTGCTTCCTCCGGAGTAAGTCTCATCTCAAATCTTTCGGTACGCTGCTTCATATTCTAAGATTAATTCACGAGGTACGAAGTGATTTCCCACCGCCACGGAGTGGTCGGCAAGTCGCTTTTCTACGGTCAAAACTTGGTTTTGTACGGAGAAAAGCACAACTTGCTACCTAAACTCTGCAACACTGGTACACTCCCGTCCTCAGTTCATTCACCCACGAAGTTACTCACCGCAACAATACCAATCATACAGTTTGGACACCTTTTATTGATTATACCTATATATATGCAAGGCATCATGGCCATAATCCTGTATGACATCAAGACTATATGTCTGCAAGAAATATAAACTTCATTTCATCAAGAGACAAATTGATAATGCTATCCAACATTATTGCCTATGTAATATCAAGCCTGCAATATAAGCTATCATCATATCAGTATTTCATTATGGAACACAGTCATAATAAATGTATGCCGCAAAGTAAGCAACACATAGTGTCTTTATGGCTTTCAGGGAAGAAGTCAACAAGGCTTCAAGGGATAAAGAAATGGAAGCTCCGATACACGACAAAACGGCACAAGCTCTTGATTTATAAGGTTTTTTAAGGTCTGAAATTTGCTTAATTCGCTGATTTTTAGTATATTTACATTCCAATAATAGTGTTGGGACGTATTAAAACAAGTCTGTCATGTTTGAACTTCTGCTTATGATTTTCCTTGTGCCGGTATTCACGGTGATATTCCTGCTGCTCAGATTCGGGCTGTATCTGCTGAAACTTTCAGCGAAGGGTTGTTTATGGATAGTAAGAACCGTTTTAAGGCTCGGCTGGCAATTTTTGGTTTGGGTATGGCATAAAATTTACCGAGCATATCGGTCACGCCACCCGGTCACATATTGATAAATCCGTCGTGGGTTGTTGGCAGGATTTTGACGTGACATGAATAGTGAGTCTGTTCCCTGCGGTGAGAGCTGTGCTGAATGTGGGGTAGAAAGTCATTCAGGAGGCAACAGCCGGCGCAAATGATTATGCGTGACAGGATGTGAAATCAAATGCCTACCCAAATGCAGACCTAAACTCGATACCAAACGCAAAGGTGGATGCACGGTAAGCGAGCATAAGAATCGGTTGCCCGACCATGTAACGATGTTCGGACTTGAACCCACCCGAAAAATAATGAAAGGGTATGCTTGAAGATGACAAGGAGTGCCAATAAAGTAGCAAACTTTAACACTCGTTAACTACATTCATATCTCCTACGATGTAAAATCGAGGATGCCAGAACGACTTTTTGAAGGAAAATCAAGGGTGTACTGAGGACGAAAATTCCGTAGAATTGAAATAGGAGGACAAAAGGAGGACAAAAATTAAAAGAGAAATCCCGCAACTCTTGATTTTTAATGAGTTACGGGATTAATCTGTGCCCAGAACAGGAGCATTAACTATAAACCGAAATGAATAGTGCTCATTTTTGAGTGAATGTCGATATTTGCGTAAAATACTGTATTTCAATCTTATTAAACCGAATTAAATCGGTTCAAATTTCAGTCAGACTTGAACTCGATTTGTTAAAATTCAACCTTCGCTGACAATTTGCTGACAAAAATTGTTGTATATTTGTAGTGGCTTTAGAGCCTTTATATCAGTCAAGTAAACTAAGTTGAATTTAAACGAAACTCTCCAATGGCGACAATTAAACGCGCTTTATCGGCGAAGACAAATCCTTCGGGCAGGGCTGAAATCATGCTCCGAGTGTCCGTTTCCCATAGTGTATCACACCGTATCAAGAGCGGTCTCTTCATCAAGAAAGAGCTATTCAAGGACAACAAATTCTCCAATCCCCGTGACCCGGAATTGAAGAAGGAAGTCCGCGATGTTCAGGATCGTCTTGACGAAATCGAGAAGTTCCTCATTCGTATCTGAGAGGACACCCCGCTTAATAAAGTGACGAAGGACTTTCTTCTCACTCAGCTGGACTTGTTCCTCAATCCCCCCGTAGAGGATACACCTATTGCTCCAGAAGTCACCTTCTTCGACATCTTCGAGGACTACATCACAAAGAAGAATATCTCGGAATGGAGAATCAAGCATCTGCGCGTTCTCAAACGTGCGTTGATGCGATATGAACTCTACGTCCGCGCCAACGGCAACCGTCGGTATAAAATCAAACTCGATGATTTCACTGTCGATGACGTGAACGACTTTGAGAAGTTCCTCCGCAACGAACATAAATTCTACAAGAAGTATCCGAAAATCTACGAAGCTGTTCCGGCGGATACGCACTCCCAGCGTAAAAAGCCGAAGCCACACCCCAAGGGAGACAATACTATCGTCGGCCTCTTCGGACTGATGAGAGCCTTCTATCGCTGGTGCAGAGACCAGGAACTGACGACCAACGACCCCTTTGCCAAATATAACGGAACGACGACAGAGGTGTACGGCACTCCCTACTACATCTCTCTTGAAGAGCGCGACAAGATTGCCGACTATGACCTTTCGGCAAATCCCTCACTGGAGGCTCAGCGCGACATCTTCATCTTTCAGTGCTTGATTGGTTGTCGTGTGTCAGATCTTATGGCGATGACCCCGGCGAGCATCATCAACGGAGCTATCGAATATATGCCACAAAAGACCAAATGTGAACGACCTCAGGTCGTCCGTGTACCGCTCAATGCCCGCGCAAAAGCTCTGGTAGAGAAATACGCCGGACGCGATGATTTGAAAGGGAAACTGTTCCCGTTCATCAGTTCGCAGAAGTATAACGTGGCTATCAAGAAGTTTTTCACCGTATGTGGGGTGGATCGCATGGTGACTGTCCTCAATCCGACGACTGGTGCGGAAGAGAAACGCCCTCTCAACGAAATCGCAAGCAGCCACCTCGCCCGACGTACCTTCATCGGCAATCTCTACAAGAAAGTCAAGGATCCAAATCTCGTCGGTTCCCTCAGCGGTCATAAGGAAGGCAGCAAAGCCTTCGCTCGCTACCGCGACATCGACGAGGACATGAAGAAAGAACTTGTTGACCTCCTCGATTAAACCATTGGGATTTACTGATAATCGAAGAATAATGCGTAATTTTGTATTATGACACAGGTTTTGACACTCTCTCAGAATAAAGAGTACCGTAGCTGGGTTAAGGAACTCAAGCAACGGTACCTTTCCTCCCGTCTTAAAGCCTCCGTAGATGCCAACCGCACACTGTTGGAATACTATTGGAGCGTGGGGCGCGACATAGAAGACAAACAGTATGCCAACACATACGGCTCCAAATTTTATGAGACATTGAGCCATGATATGAGGTCTGAAATGTCCGGAGAGAAAGGCTTTTCAGAAGGTAACATACGGTATATGTATCGCTTCTACCAGCTGTATAATCAATTAATTGTAAATCTTCCGCAGAGTGCGGAAGATTTCAGCCAGACAAATCTTCTACAGGGTGTAGACGATTCAGACATAGCAAATCTTCCGCAGCTTGCGGAAAGATTATACAATGAGGTCTGCTCTATCCCCTGGGACCATCAACGAAGGATAATTGATAAGTGTAAAGGTGATGCGAAAAAGGCTCTTTTCTTTGTCCGTAAGGTTATAGAGAATAGCTGGGGCCGCGATGTGTTGCTGAATTTCCTCGGAACGGACCTGTATGAGCGTCAGGCAAAAGCCCTCACTAATTTCAGCAAAACGCTTCCGGCACCTCAAAGCGATCTTGCCCAGCAAACCACCAAAGACCCATACGTATTCAACTTTCTGGCGATGACGGAGGACTATAACGAGCGGGAACTTGAAGACGCTCTTGTCGCCAACGTGACGAAATTCCTTGTGGAGTTGGGTACCGGATTCGCCTATATGGGGAAACAGTATCGACTGCAAGTAGGCGAAAAAGAAATCTTCATCGACCTTCTGTTTTACAACACCCGCATACACGCCTATTGCTGCGTGGAATTGAAGACGGGCTCATTCGAGGCATCCCACCTCGGACAGTTGGGACTGTATGTTACGGCAGTCAATCATCAGCTGAAGACAGAATACGACAATCCTACCATCGGATTGTTGATTTGCAAGGACAAAGACAACATCGAGGCTCAGTATTCATTGGAGGCATACAATCTTCCTCTGGGAATCTCTCAGTATGAGTTGTCCAGACTCATTCCCAAAGAAATAAAGAGTTCTCTGCCATCTATCGAGCAGATAGAATCAACGCTGGAACAATTATCGGAGAATAATGAAGATTGATATTTTCCCCTCCAGCCTACATTTTAGAATTTGATAGTCCCGATTCATAACGAGTCGGGACTATCAGTATGGACTGTCCATAATTGAGAAATCAGATTCCCATTCAAAGCCCTTTGGATTAAAACTGGTGCTAAACTGGTGCTAAACTGGTGCTAAAGCATCCAACATAAGACAAGCTGAGAAAAGCGAAAGTTGATGTCGGTATAATGTCAGTGTAATGTCGGTATAATGTCGGTAAAATATGCCTTTGACTCAGATGAGGGTAAAACGAGGGCAGAAATGAGGGTAGAAATGAGGGTAGAAAGAGGCCTCAACTGTAAATTCAGCGGTAAAATCAACTGTAAATACAGTTGAATCGCCCTAATGGTTCCAAATGTGGTGTAAAAACACGCGATTTGGAACTATCACGCTTATTATTTCATAAATGGTTTCGGCATTTACACTTCGATGAAGGCGTCGTTTCGGAAGGTCGTATGCTCATTGTTGAAAACATACCCGAGCTGATTAGAGATACATAGAGTGTCCCCAATCCTAACATCCACATTATAATGGGAATGCCCATAAATCCAATATTCTATATCGCTCTCTTTTATAAAGTTCTCCAGCTCAACGATAAATGCCCCATTCGCCTTACTGTCCTTGAACTTCGGGCACTGCATTCTGAATGAGGGCACATGATGGCTTACCACAATCTTATGTTTAGCATTGCTGGCGGCTACTGCTGATTTTACAAAATCAAGACACTTCCTGTGTTCTCTGTTGAAATCCGCGAATGTCAGTAAGTCATCACCATACATTATACGTCGGAAATCGGAGATTACCCGCTCTGTGAAAGCGGCTTCTTCACGAGGAATTTCCGACCAGAGAGTCGAAACTATGATGTCGGTGTCTCCTATGGAAATGACACTGTTGTAGTACGCGGCGACATTATGGCGTATTTGATGTATGTATCCATTGTCCAGGGTCGTAATATCAAAATATTTGTAGAACTCATGGTTGCCCATCGCAACTATGACCTGTCTGTAATTCTCGGATGCCCAGTCCCAAAAAGGATGTTGGCTGTAGTTCTGATCTCCTAAATAGCCTATATCCCCGGCAAGGATAAGAATATCACCAACTACTTTGAGCGGGTTATGTTTGAGATAACTTGCATTTTCGGCAAATTCAAGATGCAGGTCTGATGCGTATTGTATCTTCATTATTCCTCCACAAAAAGAATTTCCAACTGTTCGAGTAGTTGCTCGACAAGCTCAGGCTCTGCATCAAGAGCGTTCGCCAAAGCCGGCGCGAGATTATCATAATCGCTTCTGATTGCTGCAACAAACTCCCTGATACATTGCACAATGGACGAGGGCGCAGAAACATTGCTATTTTCCACTATGACCATGCTTTTCATTACGTCTGAGCGATGTTTCTTGATATTGCGTGTATTCACGTGCAGTCCCCGCGCTTTGTCCGAAAGTAGGTTCAGATACGCTTTGGCTTTAAGCGCAATCAAGGCTATCGGAGATGCGTGTCTGATTCCATCTGTGAGCGCACTGTTGGCTATTGTGAAATGATAGAAGTCATCATCCATTATGATTGCACTAAGGCTCGATATATCTCCGTCTATCGGCAGCGGTTCTATAACCAAGCCAAGAGGTTCCCCAAGCACATCGGGATGTCGTGAAAGAAGTTCTATCATCTCAGGATAATCAGGCTTGCCTTCGACAAAACGATACAGTTCGTATTTTGTCGGCTCCCCGGCTTCTGACTTGCGTCGTTCCGGACGATAACCGGCTTCTTTGATAAAATCCCAGAATCTTTGACCAAATTCGGGAGTCATGTTCTCTACGATAACAATCATGTCGATGTCGTGAGTGGCACGGGGCCTGACTACAGTGCCGGTCATGGCTATATCGCAGGCGGTGCCGCCTATAATTACATAATTTTCCGAAAATTCGGCAAACGCCTCTTTGAATTTGTCTAATCCGACCATTTCACTTGCTTAATCAGTTGTTCTACTTCTTCCTCTACTCTCGGATCCTCGTCATGGTTCAGCGATAACGCCAGCGACAGTCTATCCACATATATTTCAGTTTCGCCTTTGCGACATACAGGCGGATATTTCCATATCTCAATTATTATATTGCCGTCGAACTCATTGGGGTTTACCACCGAGCCGTCAGTATCCATCTCTTTGAAATCTTTGCCTGTCATCATAACCCATTGCTCCGCATCAGGGTTAAGAGCGGTATAATGAGCCAGTGCGTTAATACCGCAGACCGGAAACTTCCTTTCAGTGTTCAAGGCATCACAGTAAATTCGTCGGTCAACAGGATTGACAACATACTTTCCAGCCGCCTCCCATAATTCTTTTCCACTGTGCTTGAAACTGACAGTTTTGCTTCTGGAATCCAGTGCAGTCTTAACGCATAATCCCAAATCTGACAGGCAAGTAAGGCCAAAAGATACACTCTCGTATGAATACGGCATCAGTGATGCAATGGCTTTAGTCGATTTGCCCGCGATGCTCTCTACCTGAAGATGATACAGAAGCAGGTATTGTGCCACAGGTGTAAGCTGAGAGGGAATCTTCCTTGACGATACCTTCTCCATAGCCACCAACATCGGAAGATTAGCATATTTTTCAGACATCACAAAATAGACATCCTTCTCCATAAGACGTTGACGCTCATACGTCATTGCCGGAGCAAGGATAAAGACAACAGGCATTCCGAACAACTGTGTCAGCCGTTCGGAAATGATTGCACATTTGCGAGGCGTAGGGTTGGCACCTTTTGGCTTTACGAACAATAGACGGGCATCTCTGAATGTGCCGTCATAAAAGTCATACGAGAGTTTCTCTCCCATATTAAGACCACTCAACTCGTCTGCGGAACGCTTGACGAGCTGAATCCTCTGTCCGATTATGTTGAGTTGAATATCTTGCATTGTTTTTGCTATATTTTAATAGTGTATTAAAACGATGCAAAAATAGCGATAATTTATGGAACTACAAAATTATATACTCTCGAAATGGCTTATTACAACATAATGAAAGCGGCAAGAGGCTGAGCGGTCTGCATTGTTGGCGGCGGTTATGCCGTCAAAAGGTGACGGTGTGGGCACTGACACCTTTCGACCGCATCGCGCCTACGGGCAACTGCGCAACACCGAGAACCGGCAACGCCTCTGAGGATTGGCAACGGCTTCGCTGATGCCACCTCTGAGACTTATTGCCGTTTCTCCGTGTTCTTTATCGCCGTTGCCTGACAAGGACTTTTACGACCGCCCCGCCACTTGACGCTTGTTTCAGCAGTCCACGGGTCGAGACAGTGATAATCCGCCTTCCTGTGTTGCCGGCTTATCACAGACTCGCCCTGCCGGGACTGGTCAGTTCCATTTTTTTCAGTGCATTATTGTTTTTCCAGATAAATCATGTCACATAATGTTACCCCTTCCTCAATAATAGGAGTGGGGTAATTATCTGTGAAGAAATTTGGAATACGATGAGAATAGGAATAGCCACAAGATTTATAGAACCTCAATGTTGAGGGTGTTTCTCCAGTTCCAAGAATGATCTTTTTATTTGAATGTTGTGATTCGGCATATTCAAGCATCCGATGACCGTATCCATGCCGCCTGTATTTTTCTTCAACGGCAAGATTTTTTATTTCGACAGTATTAGGGTCAAGATTTAAGGTTACGCAAACGGCTATCGGCTTACCATTAAATAAGCCGACATAAAGTGTTCCCGAATCAAGATAACGATCAATCATTATCTCTGATTCATCTCCAATTAGAAGTAGAGGAAGATATTGTTTTTTGTTTTTATCGACCTTGGTGATTATAAAGTTGTCATCAGTTGCCATATTACAAAATTAGCAATTTTTCACGGGATTTCGGTGCCAATATGCTGTCATTCGTTTTCACCGCCACGGAGTCTTAGCTCCACTTATGCGAACTATCAACTCAGGAAGCCTTGCTTGCTCGGATTCAGAAACGTGCGGAGTAGGGCTATTCTTTTGCCTTTTGGCTGAAAAATCTCCAGACCTCCCGTTGGTCAGCTCGTATTTTTAAGCCAAAGGGCGAACAGCCCTTCTTTGCCTCCGCACGCTGCCGTGTCAACGAGCAAGCAAAACTTCGATAGTCGATAGACGCATTAAAAAAATGTCGCACGATGAAAACGAACAACAACATATCAAATCCGGTGCCAATGAGCGCAAAAACGAAGCTTGCTTCGGATTTGCCGAATGCAGCCCGGATTGCCGATTTCGGAATTAGACGAGGCAGAGCATCCATCTCCAGTCTCAACCGCATAAAAAGGGTTCTCCTCTGGGCGGTGGGGATAATCGGGGCAATACTCGGAGTGGTGTTGTGGGTGTTTCTCCGACCGATATTCCGAGGCGTGGGCTGGGTTGTCAGCCTAATCTCCGCACTGATGATAATCTATTGGCTACTCACTTTATAAAACTCAACTGATATGGCTACACACAAATCAAACAACGCTGCAATCGCAGCAATGCAGCAGATGCTACAGGAGCGTTGCATCGCCGAGCCCTCATTCGCTATCAAGATGGCGAACCCATCCAAGAATATGGAGGAAGCCGTGAACTACCTCTGTTCGCAAATCCAAAAGAGCGGAATGTGTTGCGTGGATGACACCACCGTGATGAACATATTGGTCCACTATTTCGACGAGAACGAGATTGAGGACTGCGGAAAGGTCAACTGCAACATCGTGGTATCAAAGCCGGAACTCTCTGAGGAGGACAAGGCTGAACTCAAAGAGCAGGCTAAAGAGCAATATATGCAGGAGCAACTCCGAGAAATCAAACGGCAGTCAGCGCCGAAGGCTCAACCCAAGCCGACCACGGCACCCAAAGCCGGAGAAGAAATCAATGTCCAACCCAGTCTATTCGACCTCTAATACCCCAGTAATATGAAACCGAGAAACAAGAAACAACAGCATATCGTGGAACTGAGTGGGCGACTCCGCCCGCTCACCACCGCCCAAAAGCAATGGGCGTTCAGCCACACCATCGACCATTACGCCTATCGTCTCAAATCGGGCAAGGCGATATGTATGGACTGCGGACACGAATGGCATGAAGTAGGCTTCGGCATCTATCGTTGCCCCAACTGCGGAGAGAGGGTCGAGATACGCAACACCAAAGAGCGTGTCATTCGAGACAAGTCATATTTCAACGTAATCACCGCTATGGGTAAGTATCAGGTAGTGAGAATGTTCCTGATGATAGTTGAAATGCGCAAGGGGATGAAGGCGAACCCTGCATATCTTGAAATTGGCAGTTATTGGATTGACCCCAAAGGCAAGACTACCGTTATAGGGTTGCAGAGGACATTGGGTCCCTATATCGACTCTTTCGCTTTCGGCTCTCCATTGGAGATACGGCGCGACAATGAAGCCTTTCAGCGCATATCCGATGAATGGGTATATCCGCGAATAAGGGTAACTGACACCATCAAGTGCAATGGCTTTAAGGGCAGTTGCCACCATATCCATCCAGTGACTCTATTCCAAGAGTTGCTGACCAACCCCAAGGCAGAGACGTTGATGAAAGCCAACGAGATAGAATTGCTCCGATACCTTTGCGCAAGACCCACCTGCAAGGCTGACATCGACACCTATTGGAATACTATCAAGATAGCCAACCGCAACGGCTACAAGGTCAAGGACTCGCAGATGTGGATGGACTACATCAAGATGTTGGAGCGTTGTGGCAAGGACATCCAATCACCAAAATACATCTGCCCCGCCAATCTCCAAGAGGCTCACGATGAATATGTGGAGAAGGTCAACCGACTGCGCAGGAAGGAGCAGCAGGAGAAAGACCGTCAGCAAGCCATTGAGGACAAAGCCAAATTCGAAGAACTGAAATCCCGCTACTTCGGATTGGCAATGACTGACGGAGAGATTGAAATACACTCCATTGACAGCATCGACGACTACTACAAAATCGGAGAGAAAAACCATATCTGTTGCGGTACAGCCAAGTATTTTCTCAAAGAAAAGACGCTGACCCTCACCGCCTACATCGGCAATAAGCAGATTGCCACCATAGAAATCTCGCTTGACGACTTCCACATCATCCAGTGCCGAGCCTTCGCCAACAAGGTTTGCGAATACACCGAGCAGATAGCCGGCATCATCAACGCCAACAAGAAGTTGATTGCCGAGCGCAAGAGAGCATAAGTTTAACCCGACCACCGCCAACTCCGGCGGTGGTCACAACACCCCCAAAGACTATGACACGAATGACCCAAAACGGAATATCGACCACCCAACCGGGACAGGAGCAGTATGAGACCTTCTACTCCGCTCACCGAGGTCGTAAAGTAACGAGAGTAATGTACGATTATAGAACAGCGGAAGGAGTGCTCTTTTCGGTGGTCGCTTCGACCCTCCGAGAGTGCCGTCACAAACGTGACGAGTGGCTCGCCAAACGAAACAAATAACCATAGCCATATCAGTGAAGAAGGCGGTGAAGCGTAATGCTCCATCGCCTTCAATTTGCCAAAAATTTCGGCCGCCACAGGCGGCGATGTATTGGTAAAATCTCCGAAAGGGGAATTAGTTGATTGAAAATAATGCCTAAAAAATTTGGTCATGTCAGATAATGTTTGTAATTTTGCGAACAACTAACAATAGAGATATGACGAAATTGGAGATAACGCCTGAACAGGAGCGTCTTGCGAGGTTTGCAAAGGCAATGGGACATCCTACCCGTATTGCAATCCTGCATTTCCTTGCTCAGAGAAACGAATGTTTTTTCGGCGACATACACGAGGTGCTTCCTGTTGCGAAAGCGACAGTATCGCAACATCTGAGCGAATTGAAAGAAGCCGGGCTGATACAGGGCACCATCGAGCCGCCTAAAGTAAAATACTGTATCAATCCGGAGAACTGGAAACTTGCCAAGCAACTGTTTTCGCAGATGCTTGATGAGTGTTGTCCCTCTAAAAAGAATAGCTGCTGTTCATAAGCACTATTTTTTTATCATCAATGTTCGTAATTCGGCAAATAACAATCTAAATACTTTCAAGAACATGAAAAAGCTATTGATGATTTTCGCCCTTCTGATAGGGCTGGTATCATGCGGCAGCGGTGAGAACACCGCCAACGCAAAATCTCCGGTGAACGACAGAGTGGAGGTCATATACTTCCACGGCAAACAACGCTGTGCCACCTGCATGGCAATCGAGAAGAATACCCGCGAAGTTCTCAATTCGATGTTTGCCAATGAACTGAAAAGCGGCAAGGTCGTATTCAAAATCGTGGATATATCTACTCCGGATGGAGAAAAGGTTGCCGATAGATACGAAGTGACTTGGTCGTCTCTCTTTGTCAATAAATGGAAAGGAGGGAAAGAAACACGTGACAATATGACTGAATTCGCCTTCGGCAATGCCCGCAAGAACCCGGATGCGTTCAAGAAAACTCTTGCTGAAAAAATCCGTCAATCCCTGAAATAATGGACTGGTTACAGACACTGCTCGACAATAGCACGGCCCCGGCTTTGACTGCCTTCCTTTTGGGATTGCTCACGGCTATTTCGCCGTGTCCGCTTGCCACAAATATCGCCGCAATAGGCTATATCAGCAAGGACATAGAGAACCGTAACCGCATATTCAGAAACGGAGTGCTCTATACCGTCGGGCGTATCATAGCCTACACAGTCCTCGGTATCGTGCTGATCTCGATACTTAAAGAGGGGGCAAGTGTTTTCGGCATACAGAAAGCCATAGGCAAATGGGGTGAATTGCTTATCGGACCATTGCTATTGCTTATCGGACTTTTCATGCTGACAGGTCATAAGCTCAACCTGCCTCAGTTCGGTTTCGGTGGAAACGGCGAAGGTCTTGCACGAAAAGGGGGATGGGGAGCTTTGATGCTCGGCATCCTTTTCGCAATGGCTTTCTGTCCTACAAGCGGAGTGCTGTATTTCGGTATGCTCATTCCTATGTCTGTAACTGCAAGCGCAGGCTGGCTATTGCCCGTCCTTTTTGCAGTCGCCACAGCCCTCCCGGTGCTTGCGGTTGCGTGGATTCTCGCTTTTAGTGTTGAGAAAGTCGGCGAGTTTTACGGCAAACTACGCATAATCCAGAAATGGCTCAACATTATTGTCGGTATCATTTTCATCGCCGTAGGAATATACTACTGCGTAATGATGTATCTCTAAGAATTTTATAATCTGTAAATAACAAGAATATGGATAAAAAAGAAAAGAAAGGTTTCTGGTCGACGCTCTTCGCGCCCAAAAAGAAAAGCTCATGCTGCTGCAACAGCAACATAATCGTCGATGACGATATAAAGCCCGCCCCTTCATGCGGATGCTCTGAAGAATCTGTCGAGTCCACAGAGACAACATGCTGTGCAACCGCGTCCGGCACTAAGGTAAGCGAAGTTCTTGTCCTCGGTCCCGGCTGCGCCAAGTGCAAGGAGACCTACAAGGTGGTGGAACGTGTCATCAGCGAAAACAATCTCGATGTCAGGCTCTCCAAAATCGAGGACATTGCCGAGATGATGAGATACAACATCATGGCGACTCCTGCCGTAGTCGTTGACGGCACCGTCAAAATCAAGGGACATGTTCCCTCGGCTGACGAAGTGAAAAAGGTTCTCGGCATCTGAACTTTAACAACCGGAGACTGATATGGAAACGCGAAAGGAAATCAAGTTTCTGATTTGGACCGTTGTCATATTCTTGACAGCATTCTTTCTGCCTGTCAACAGCGACACGCTGATGACGGCGATACACTCGACCCTTGACCTCGCCAAATGGTACGCCCGTGAGCATATCGTTCTCTGCCTTCTCCCGGCATTTTTCATCGCCGGTGTGATTGCTGTGTTCGTGAGTCAGGGTGCCGTGCTTAAGTATTTCGGAGCAAACGCCAGGAAATGGGTATCATACACCGTAGCATCGGTTTCCGGTGGTATTCTCGCGGTGTGTTCCTGTACCATTCTCCCGTTGTTTACCAGTATATACAAACGTGGCGCGGGTCTCGGTCCGGCGATAGCGTTCCTGTATTCCGGCCCCGCCATCAGCATCCTGTCCATTATCCTCACAGCCCGTATCCTCGGACTGGAAATGGGCCTTGCACGTATCATCGGCGCAGTAACGTTTGCGGTGGTGATCGGCCTTGTAATGTCGTTCATCTTCCGTAAGGAGGAGCGGGACAAGGAAGTGGAGCAGATGAACATCGTGCCGCCTCCCGAAAAACGCCCGCTTTGGCAGACGGCAGTTTTCTTCTTTACCCTTGTCGCAATCCTCGTGTTTGCCAACTGGGGCGCTCCGGCTGCAATCGACCGCGGAATATGGGCCGCGATCTACAATGCCAAATGGTGGATTACTTCCGCACTCGCCATAGCGTTATGCGTAATACTTGTGAAAATACTCCATCTGAAAGCTCGGTGGATTATCCTCGGCGCTATCGCAGTGGCAATATCTGCCTTCCTCGCCAATGTTTTCATTCCCGACGCAAAACTTGCGCCGCTTGTGCCGATGGTTGTTTCCGTCGTCGTGCTTGCCATTGTGTTGTTATGTGACAAAAACGATGATGAGAACCGCGAGTGGGCATTGTCTTCGTGGGGATTCGCCAAGCTGATATTGCCGTTGCTTGCAGTGGGCGTACTGACGGCGGGATTTCTGTTGGGTTCGACTCATGACGGAATAGAGTTGCCCGGCATCATTCCCAACAGTTGGGTTGAATGGGCTGTCGGTGGCAATTCGCTGCTGTCGAATTTCTTTGCGAGTTTCACGGGAGCCTTCATGTATTTCGCAACACTTACCGAGGTGCCTATTATTCAGGGATTGCTCGCTTCCGGTATGGGCAAAGGCCCGGCTCTTGCCCTTCTGCTTGCCGGTCCCTCGCTGTCACTTCCCAATATGCTCGTCATCCGTAGCGTGATGGGAACGAAAAAGACGGTTATATATGTCGCTCTTGTTATCGTCATGGCAACCATCTCCGGATGGGTTTACGGATATTTCTTCTAAATGAACTGCGAATGAAAGTTTTGATATTATGCACCGGCAACAGTTGCCGCAGTCAGATGGCGCATGGCGTTCTCCAGTCGCTTGATTCTGAGATTGAAGTGCTTTCCGCCGGAACTAAGCCTGCGGAAAAGGTCAATCCTCGCGCCGTGGAGGTTATGAAGGAAATAGGCATCGACATAAGCGGACATACACCGCACAATGTCGGTGAATATCTCAACGAATCGTGGGATTATGTCATAACTGTGTGCGGAGGAGCTAATGAAAGCTGTCCGGCTTTTGCCGGTAACGTAAAGCATCGTATTCATATCGGATTCGATGATCCTTCCGACGCTGTCGGTTCCGAGGAGTATATCATGAGCGAGTTCCGACGTGTACGCAATGAGATAGCAAAACGGTTTGAAGCATTTTATAAGGGTAGTCAGAAATGAACACTTTACTCGATACGCTTTGGTATTTCTGCTACATCACGGTTGAACTTGTTGTATTGTTCATCGTGATTACGGCGATTGTTGAAATCATCCTGATGTATATTCCGCAGGAAAAAATCAGCAAGAAGATTGAAAAGGCTGGATTTTTCGGCAACGTGATTGCTGCGGGTTTCGGTGCGCTAACACCATTCTGCGCCTGTTCCACCCTGCCTATGACGGTCGGATTCTTAAATGCAGGCGTGCCATTTGGAGCCACTATGTCGTTTCTAATAGCCTCCCCGTTACTGAATCCCATAATAATAGCGATGCTTGGCGCACTGGTCGGAATCAAGGCTATGTTGATTTATGTGGCTATTGCCTTCCTCTGTGCGGTGTTCTTCGGCTGGGGACTGCAAAAGGTCGATGCGCAGAAATATGTAAAGAACGTAAGATTGAAAAAGCAGTCCTGTTGTTCAGCTGACGAAGGTTCGATAGACAGGAAACAACTTCCGTGGAGTCAGAAAATCGCATTGTCACTTCGAGCCGGTTGGGACACACTTCGCCCGATTATCTGGTATCTAATCATCGGCGTTGCATTAGGAGCGGTGATATACGGATATATGCCGAGTGATTGGGTATTGAAAATCGCAGGACCTGACAATCCTCTTGCAGTGCCTGTCGCTGCCATCATAGGTGTACCTTTGTATATCCGGGCAGAGACTGCAATTCCTATCGGCGTGGCATTGATGGGTAAAGGCATGAGCATAGGTGCCGTCATAGCACTTGTTATAGGTGGCGCCGGCATGGCAATTCCTGAAATGTCGATGCTCGCAAGTATCTTCAAGAAGAAACTTGTCGCCATGATTGTCGCCGTCATATTCCTCACTGCTGTAATATCAGGCTATTTGTTCAATATAATACTCTAACAGCACAATAATAGGAAGGCGGTGAAGCGTGATGCTCCATCGCCTTCAATTTGCCAAAAATTTGAGCCGCCAAAAGGCGGCGTTGGGAATGCCATTCGTTCCGAAATCCACGGATTTTTAGTAATTTTGTAATCTATAAACTTATCAATTTCAAGATAAAATGACTAAAGCAGATATAGTTAACGAGATAGCTAAAACGACCGGCATCGACAAGCCTACCGTTCTCTCAGTGGTAGAACAATTCATGTGCGTGGTGAAGGACAGTCTCGCACACGGCGAGAACGTTTATCTTCGCGGCTTCGGCTCATTCATCGTAAAAACCCGTGCCGAGAAAACCGCCCGCAACATCAGCAAGAATACTACTCTCATTATCCCGGCTCACAACATCCCGGCGTTCAAACCCGCCAACTCCTTCAAGAACGAGGTCGCAAAGTGATTATGGAAGAAGAAAACGAAGAGGAACAGTCTAAGGTCGAAACCATCCATATTCAATCAAACACCTGCAACTGCGCTGAATGTCAGGAGAAACGCAGTAAATATGTAACCATACTTGATGTTGACCGATATATAGAATCTCTTAATGACTGGGATTGATTATGCATAAAACATACGACAGCAGATCAGAGTTTTTTGAAGACCGAATAAGGCAGATGGCGCAAGAAATAGCCAGACTGTCTAAGAGCGAAGTATTGAATATCAATGAAGATGAATACATCGACTACCTTGAAAATAAGTTCAGTCTTACTCCTATCAAGGTATATCGCGATATGGAAGAAATTCGAGAACCTCGAAAAATCCAAAGAGAGATGCAATGTGATCCATATACCGCGGCGATGTACGGATACAGACAAAATTCCAGAGTGGTTTACGAGGGGTATGAGATAAAAGTATCTTATCCTTTCGAGGGCGACGCGGTATTGTTTTTTGTTCGACCAAATACATTCACAATCGGAGGTGCTTCTGCAAAACAAATCCACGTTGATGAAAGCACAGGGAGGCTTATACTGACATATGAATGTTGGGATAATGATTCCGAACAATTTAACAGAGATAAAGTCAACGCCTTCAACAATGAGATAGGGCCGTTATTGACAATAAATCCAGAAGTAGAGCGGTTTAACTCCAATTTGCGGTCAAGAGCCTCAGCAGAATTCCAAAAACGTAAGAATCAATGCCTATCGGAAAATGCTTTCTTCCGTGCGATAAACGTCAGCCCTAACGATGTTCCATACAAAGTACCCGTTCCGACAGTAAAGAAAAAACAAGTTCCTCATCCGGGAGTAAAAAGGCAGGAATACAAACCATATCCATCTATGGACGATAGGATGTATGTGGATATACTCCAAACGCTTTACCGTGCAGGGCAGGCAATGGAACGTAAACCGAGTACATACATAAACAAAGACGAAGAGGCTCTGCGTGACTTGTTTATATTCCGTCTTGAAGATCGTTATGATTCTGCAACCGTAACAGGCGAAACATTTAACTTCGGAGGTAAAACGGATATATGCTTAAAGGACTCTGCTACAAACGCCAACCTCTTTATTGCTGAATGTAAAATTTGGCATGGACCCAAGGCTTTCGGTGAAGCTATTGACCAGTTATTTGATAGATACTTGACGGTACGAGACTCAAAAGTCGCTCTAATGTTTTTTGTTGCCGGGAACGAATTTAACTCCGTATTGGAGACAATAAAACAGGAAGCTCCCAAGCATAAATATTTTGCTTCTTACAAGGGCAAAAGAGAACAATCATCTTTCAGCTATATGTTTCATTTGCCGACTGATTTGGAGCAGAAAGTGTTCTTAGAAATCATGGCATTCCATTTCCCGAAAGCATAATTATGAGTTGCCAATTTACAATTATCAGCAAAGATGACATAATTATAGAATATTCAGTATGTTGCATCTGTTATAAAGATGTTTTATCCCAGCCCAATTAACTTAGAAATTGGAGTAATAGGACAATCTATGCCTTGCCATGGAGTATCATAGCATTCATATTTTAGGTCTTGAGAGATAACACTCTGACAAAATTGTATCATAGGACAAACAACTGTCTCTGGATTTGCCAAATATTTATATAGTGCTTGACTTGTTATCAATGCCATTATTTCAAAATCAGGTTTTTCACTTGAAGTCTCATCGTTAACAGTATTTGGTATGCTTAGATCTCCAAATTCATTCCAGATGACTGGTGTCCCACAAGCTTCTACTGCTTTTTCAATTAACGTCACGTCTATGTCATTCTCGATTAATAGTCTCAATAAAGGAATCATTCCTGTTGAGATTTTCACGCGATCAATTATCTCTGCAAGATACTGCAATCTTTGCTCTGAATCTTTTCCATATATGAAATTTTGCAGTACATCTTTAACAGCATGTGCAATATCATCGCCCAATTGCTCAACTGTCATTACTTGACCATTATTTTTGCGAACTTTAGAGTCCTCAAGAAAATGTTCAAAAATTGAGAGTATATCAGCAGTAGGATGCTCATTGGCATAAGACATGTAATCAATCAACTTTATACCGGGCGCAAGAGTATGAAGGCTAATAAAACATAAAGTAATGAGTTTTTTATTATCATCGGCAATATTTGGTGCATAACGTGCCGCGAGCCGTGAAACGACATGGTACGGGATGGACACGTGAGTATCTTTAGATGCTGGATCTATTATCTCTTGTACCATGGCAGCCATACTTTCTTTTATTATATTTGCTCCAAGTATGATTTTTTGACTACATCCATGAATATCTTTGAATGAGATTGAAATTCTTTCCACGTTTTTACCACCAACTTCCTCATTACCTCGACTATAAATTAAGGGTTCATTATTGTCAACCTCCAAGAACCCACGATAACCAGAAGCTTCGTTTTCTAATTTCATCAATCGAGTGATGAAAGCTGTTGGGACATAACCATCTATTGGCTTTGAATTAAGATGATTCTTTTGAATATATGAGAAAAAATCTCCTATACTCTGATAATATACTATCGCTTGCCAGAGTCCAAAAGGAGTGGAAGTATTTTGTAGATAATGGATATACTCATGTGCGAATGTTCCCAGATTTTGTAACGACAAAGAAGAAAGAGCATTTGTATTAAAGGGGAAGGATAACTTCATTTGAAAGAATCCAGGAGTGTAGGAACCACGTTCGTTTTCCTCAAATATATTATAATATTCCATTTCTATCCTATATTAACAATCTATACAGATAAACAAATTTCTATTAGCAATGGACTGTTGGTAGTTTCTGTTACATCAGTCAGAATCTCAGATTTTCTAAGATATGGGAGCAAGTCTTCGCTCGCCATGAAATAGTCAATGCGAAAGCCTTGATTTAGCAAACGATATTCCGGCTTGTTCTGATAGAAGTATGAGAAATCTGAGCCATCCGGATGTAGAACACGGTACGAGTCCACTAGTCCTGCGGCTCTCATCATGCTATCGAAGTTCTTATGTTCCCACGGGAAATAGCAGCCTGCATTCTTTATGGACACTCCGTCCCAAGCGTCTTTATCGGTGGCTACAATATTCATGTCTCCACAGACAATCATAAGTTTCTCATTGGAGAGTTTTACCAGATAATCATGGAGTTCATAATCCCATTGTCTCCTAATCTGTATCCATTTCTCGTCGGCTGTATTGGAATACGGGAAATATGTATTGACTAGAATGAACTGGTCAAATCTTATCACGTTGAGGCAGCCTGTATTCATCAACCATTCTGGCATATCATTGCGTTGGGCTTCAAACTCGAATGGGAATCCTTGACGAATATATGTACTCACGCCTCCGAAGAGTCCGTCATCCATTATTCCGAGCCACCCAATGTAGCCGGGAATTTGCGTAAGAAATGCACCTTTCTTACGAACCTTTTGGAAGCACATCAAATCCGGCTTGTATTTCTCAACAAGTCTATTTACACCTTCCAATCTGGCTTGAAGGCCGTTAACGTTCCAACTTATGATTTTCATAAAACATTAAAATTCTCCAATTTCTCATCAATAGTTAGTGGGTGCAATAAACGCACTAAATCATCGAAAGACATTCCATTTTTAAGTTGAATAGAAGAAGTTCCCCACCAACCATTAAAATTCCGTTTCCAATAACCTTCAATGGAACGTCTTGGAAACTCCGACAAAATGCTATCAAAGAAAGAACGACATATTTTGAAATGATCATTCGTGGGTCTTATAAATTCACCCCAAGTATCCCAAAGTTCCTGTTCACTTTTTAGGTCTATTACTTCAATTTGATCAAGTCTTCGGAATGTTGATGAAAATGCTTTCTGCATCGCCTCAATAGCCATTACATCACTTTGGGGAGCACTATAGCCGAATATTGTTAAGATGGTTGCTCGACTTAACAGATCAAGAAATCCATCCCAACAGTTCTTGATATAAGGATCGTCCTTATAGTTCTTCTCTTTGATTGGAAATAAAATTTTAGGGCGAACGAGTTCGTGTCCACATTTCCTACAATTCTCATTTCTCAGAGATTCCACTGCGTTACATGATGGACATCTCCCTACGCCAATATTTCCATGCAGGAATACGAGTTGAGGCAAATCATGGGTAATTTCCCAAGCCCGTTGATATGCTTGAAGAATTAGGTCATCCCAATTGAATGAAAATATGTAGTCCTTGCTTCGTAACGACAAAAGAAGATAATCATAAACCGTCAGTTCATCAGGTATTTCAAACTCAGAAAAATTGGATATAATCCTGTTTTCCAGTTCTGTTACTAGTCTCTGGCATTCAGGCCTTGATTCCAATTCAGACAAAATCTCTTCTAAATTATCACTATCTGTATTTACGGTAACTCTCTTTAACAGGTCAGATAGCCCCATATTTTCAATAAAACCCTTCATAACGGAGCAACGCTTGCCATTTTTATCACCATTGGGAATTGCTGCCATAGTCGCTCCAGCACCCAATATTACAATATGTGGACGTTCGAGTATATATCGCTTATAGTTCGCCTCTATTTCTTTGTTTTCTTCAGGTATCATATATGGTCGTCGAATGTTACGTCTTTATATGCTTTCATTGATGCGTTTCATTTTTTCGACAGTCTCTTAAATGCACGGATAATCTGTTCTGATGATTGTTCCAAATCTACTTCCATGTTAATTCCAAATTCATCTAACATTCGGTGTATATTTATTTTGTCTGAATCTTTAAAAGTGCCCTCTCTTTTTTCAAATAATGGGATCAGCAATTCTTTATATAGAGTGCCAGACAATTTCTTGCATCGACGTAGAAATTTACGTAAAGGGGGAAGAGTCTCAAAGTAAATGCCATAATGAGCTGCAATCAGAAAAGAATTTACAATTTCATTCTTGCGCTTTTCTTGTGTTTGTTGTTCTTTTTCCTTTGAGGCCTTCTTTGTGATCTTTTTATCAGTCTTAGGAGACTCTACATTTACAACGGTTTTCCTTTGCCTGTAAATATTTACAATACGAGCTAAAGGCTTACGAAGGTCTTGGAAAAGCACTTCGGTTGGTTTGAGATCATCTCCTTCAATAAAAGTCGAATATGGAAGATCTGTCTCATCATAATCAGTCGTCCAATCCCATTTTATGAATCGTAAACCGGCCTTTTCTAATGAATCTGAATCACCAAAATATAAGAATAGGTCGCTCGGAGCTTTTTCATTTAAGTCTGAAGCTTTCCAACTATGTTTGTTCTTGCCCTCATTCCAATACTCTAAGAGTTTGGAATCCCCTCGATTGGCTATTTCCGATAAATTGAATAATGAAGGTAGCTCCTTACAATCAAAGGTTCTATACCCGCCGTAGTCAAAAATTCTTATTGAAATTCTATCTTTCAGTATTGACGGAATATAAACCGGATTTCCTTCGAGGCATTTAATTTCATCGAGAAAAACTTCCATGTTTGAAATGGGACGAATAACCTCTATGGTAGCAAAACCATATAAGCCATTTTGAAAAATATCAATGTCAATAGGTATAGTTGGCCTATTGTTTACATCTATATCAGGAACTATAAAATGAATGCCATTGAGATCAAAATATTCAATCCAACGACTGCGGAGATTGCGTTTAATCGGTCCTTTTAAAAAGAGCATCTCAACATTTTTCCAGAGGCCTTTAACAAGGACTTTCAACAAAACAATACCGTAATCAGGAGTGTGATTTTCATCCCAATCATAGTAACTTCCTTCTGCGTTAGCAAATCTTACAGAAGGGGCGGTTATCAACTCCATTTTTTCAGATGCGATCAGGAAGTTTTCTTCCATCTCCCAATTGCTGAGATTCTGTGGCTCTGTTTCATCTTTTGCTATAAGGATGTCATCTCTACCAAATATAACAGGTAATTCCCGTAATTCATCATCCATCAGAACAGATACTGTACCACTATAATTCCCGATGGACTTGTTATACTGGATAAGGTCTTGGTATAATTTAGTGTAGATGGAATTGTCCCCTTGATAGTTTCTCAGTATCTCAGGCTTTCTTCCTCCAAGCAGACACACGGAACTGTTGATATATTTCCAGCTCCATTCGTCTCCTTTATTAGCGTCATAATCACGGAAAGCACGCACTGAGTCCGGTTCATTACCATCCAGATAACGGTTTTTATTGTATATTACAGCTGTGGCATGATTGCTTTTTCGAGCAGTAGACCAGTCATCCTTCCATAAAGAAATTCTCCAAAGTTGCATATAATCCTTGATGGACTCATTTTGAATTTTAATTTCTTCTGGTTTATGGTGCTTCCCGTTTACGAAGTAATACATAATAATCTCGAATCGGGTTATGTTCTCTATAGGTACATCACGAGTAATTACGCCTCTTTCAATACCCCACGAAACAAATTGAGCTCGATTCCCACTATTGGAAAAAGCCACAATTGGATGCCTGTAATCAAGATCCTTGACGACCTTATTGCCTTCAAACCATCTTATACCAACATATAGCCAAGAACATTCTTCAGGAGAACTCATACCCCATCTTCTTAATCGCTCATGACTAATGTATGGATGTAATGAAAGATTCTTTTCGGTTCTAATCCATTGCTTCTCTGGCTTAAGAGCAAGTCTAAGCCTTCGAGTCATTGTAGCTGATTCTGGGGGGAAATTAACGATCCACTCTACCCTGAATTTTTTTGTATCTGTAACTTGCTCATCAGCTTCGCGAATAGCCGTAATTAAAGCCTGGATCTGAGGATCTTCATCAATAAATTCACCCTTTAGGATAGACCTGATATAATTATAAATGCTGTGCTTCAGTGCAAATGACTTTTGAAATGCAGCAGTTGAAAAATCTCCACTCGTAAGACTTTCAAGCTCGTCATCTCCATGATAGATGCTACATAACTTTTTCAGGGAAGAACGCTGTTTCTTCTTAAGGACATCTTTTACAGCAAGGCCTCCAAATGAATAGATAGACCTAAGCCATTGTCGATTTTTCTCAGAGCTATACAGATAGGTGTCCATTGATATACCGGATAACTCCCATATCTGTTTAACCTCCGAAGTCCCAAGGCAATCGGTCCCATCCCTTAAGATGAACGAATGACACTCTCTATTACCATCATTAGTATATTCTCGTTTATACCATTCGGCAATATATATAATCGTAGCCAACGCCGTCTTTTGGCTGAAGAGCAAACTTTCGCAACTCCTGTCTTTAATAACGTTGTTCTTGACCCACATTTCAAGAGCTAAAAACTCTTTTCGTGAAAGACGCAAACGCCATACATAGGGTTCCTTAACGAAATCCTGTGGCAATCTGTTCATAAATCCAAGAGCTTCGTAACTCATAGATATATATGTTATCCAGGCAGATTGAATACGATTTATCCAATCTGCCTAATTTGGTTAATATTCCAGGTCCACATCGAACTTTATTACTTGTTCACGCCGTAGCGGAATGACCGTATTTGTGTCAGTATTTTCAGGCGTATATCGCATTGAGGCGGAAACGGTGTCTATATACCAACCATTTGCCAATCCTCCGTCAGGATAGATTACCAACCGCATATTCCCGCACTTGAACGACAGTTCGCGCCAATGGGAAAGAACTCCGGGCGACTGGGATTTAATTGTCTTCAAGGAGCCGTTGATGTGATCCTCGTTTTCGAGTTTATACAGCCATCCTCGACAAAGATCGTCAAGTATCATATCACGTTCAGCATTATCTTTCAGATTAGCTGTAATACTTCCTCTGCGCTCAATATTTGAATAGCGTTCAAGAGCGAATTCAATCTTGAAATTCTTATCTATACGCTTGATAAAATACTCTATCGTCTGAAGGGTAATAACCATCCCCATAATACTCTTCAGATGTTCGTCCTGATACTTTATTACAAGCTCATCGTCCACTGTTTTGCAATAGTTGATAAACTTATCAATTATTGCGGATGCTTCGTTAGCGACAACTAAGCCAAGCTGATTTGACTTGATATTCTTGTGTTCATCACCATCAAGGAAAAATACTTTTGTTTTTGTCTCAGCCGGTTCACTGCAATCTATTGCAGTAGCATCCAAACAGAGGTCTGCAACTTTTGCACAGTATAATGTTTGATTTCCCCAGACATTGTTGAGTACTGAATTTTCAACATTGTTTGTGAAATACAAAATCTGTGACGCTTTTATATAAGCAATAGGATATACCCCTTGAGTTGCATATGGATTAGGGATTTGAACCACTTCCTTTACCCAACCTTTCTTGATTGAGCGCAGGGTTTCAAGGGCCGGTTCCGGTATATTCTCTTCAAAATTCGTCGCCACACAGAATGTGGTCATTGATTTACCTTTTTTGTTGAATATATCCAAATAATTACCTGACCAACCCTGACTTGGGTCATTTACATCATCATAGTTCCACTTAGAGTAGTTATTGTTAGTAAACAACACAACTTCACCCGCTGTGGCAGCGAAATCGCGTTCCATTGATACTATATCAGTCTCAGAAGAATGATTTGAAACAGATGCAATCTCTGCCGGCAATACTCCTCTGGATTCTTCTTCTTCCTGTATCCAGTCAAGAGCTGCTTGAATATCAACATAACGCATATACCGTAAAGTATACTTATCAAGGAGCGCATCTTTTGTTTTTGCGGCTTTAGCAGCAAGTAGCATTCCTTTAGACGACTCGATGATATCTTTCATCAGAGGCACACTTGTCATCTGTAAGGCATACCCGGCACCACCGGGATTCGTATCGAAGATACATATATGACCGTTGGGCATGATAGCAAAATCGACTGCGCCGGTCTCTTTGCCAAGTTTTTCAAGAAGTGAGCGAGTAAAAACAATCCCTAACGTATAGAGCAAATTCAATTCTCCACTACGGTTGTTTATCCATGAATTTGCTCCCTTGTGTCGAATCCTTATCTCGGCATAGTCAGTTTGCACAAGATCTCCGATAATCATATTCCTTCGAATATAATTTTTATCATTTGAACCCCGGCATGCTTTACCGACCATTTTGCCATGGATGGCTCGGTGGTACAATGGACCCCTTTCCGTTTCTCCCTCCTTCTTTTTGGGTATTACGGTATTCATATCCAATGGCAGATCATCAATTGTACTTTCACCACGAGCCTGTCTCTCTTCGAGAACCATTCGCCCGCATCTGGTACAATAGCAATATCCAAAACCGCTGCCCTCGTTATAATAGAGAATTTTGGCATTACCAGACTCACGATTACTTCTTACAGAGAAAAGATGTGGCTCCGTCACGTTGTTAGTCCAGTCCATTGTGTCAATGAGCTGCGCGCTTACACGAGTAAACCGATTATTATCAATAATGCGGCTTTTATCTTCACTCTTATCTGGAAGGAATGATACCGGCTGGACAAGTTCTACGTAGTGTCTTCCGTTAACTTCCCACGGTATTGGGCTATCGATACTTGGATCATCAACTACACATTTATCATTATTGCGATAAATCTTTTTGTAAGTTGAGATTCCTTTATAGAGATCATGAGTCTCAATGCCACGTACAATATATGCAACGCCGTCAACAACGACAGAATTGCCAGGGGCATATTGAGCTATTGCCTCACGTAACCCATAGGATGGATTCGATGATATTTTGGAAGAAAGGAAGCTGGATTTTGTGCTTGTACTGAGATCGAGAGTGAGCACATTTACAGGCATGTTGGCATTAGGCGTGAAACGGCTTGTAGCCCAAAAATCAAGAAGTCGCTGAGTGAGAATCTCGAGATACTGTATTCTCAGTTTATTCTGGAATCTCTCTTCTGTCGGATTTGTACCCTCAAACGCCAGCTTGATGTCCTCAAGACGAGTGTTGAGTTCCTGATAACAACGTTCATTGTTCTCTCGGGCTTGTCCGACCACATAGAGGACTTTCCCTTCAAAGACAGTTCCGTCCAACAGTTGTTCCAAATCGGAAACTATCTCGGAGGAAAGAGCCTGACTACATGCCGCATTGAAAGCGGCATATTGTGTACCTGTCTCATCGCCTAATTTTGCGGTTGGAGCTTTTATCTCACCGTTCACATCAACGATGTCTCTACGACCAGATTGCTTTTGAAGTGTATATCGAGTATAATAGTTAAGAACCATCTGCGTCAATTTACCTCCATCGTCACCTGCGGAAAAAACGCCGAAAGCTCGGATTAAATAGGAATTTACATGACGTTGAACGACCTGTGGGCTTCGCAAGTCGACCTGAGGCACCTTCACGGGCCGATTAATAATGGTTTCAAGCGGAGCCTTAACGGTTCTCAGACCTATGGCGTCACTTCCACATAAAGTGATACAAGCACTGGTTACACGATTGTTTCGGCCGCTTCGACCGGCGCGTTGCTTATAATTCGCAGGTTGTGGCGGGACGCTGCTTAGCATTACGACCTCAAGATTTCCGAGGTCTACACCCATTTCCATGGTTGTAGAGCAAGCAAGAATATTAACCTTATGCTTCTTAAAATCTTTTTGAAGCATTCGAGAAACACTCTTATCCACTTGAGCGGTATGTTCTGCCTGTATAAATAGATTGGGCCTTACGTGTAAATCTGTAAGGCGAAGTGAGAAGACTCCATTCTTACCCCAAATATTATTTTTCCAGAGCAGTGTCCGATTCTCTTGCGCCCATGAATTTACAAGTTCAGGGGTTATTTGGTCTTCATACTGAGAGTATGGGAATGGATCCCATTTCTCATGAAGATCCTCTCTTAGTGACACGACCTTAGTTCCTATCAAATAGGGTGAAAGCCCTTTGAAATTCGTCTCTGTAGGACGTAGGCAAACAGCATGATGACCGGAATCATCAATATTGGTATCACAGAGATAGACATCCTCATATAGGCGGAACGATAGGTTTGCAAGATTGAAACGGATATTTTCACCTCTATCTTTCACAAACTGCTCTTTATCGGTGTCATAATGGACGCCTTCTTCAAGAAGTTTGTTATCCGGATTAGTAAGAGTATCCCAAAGAGCGTCAACCATCGAATTGATTTCTCTGAAATACTTCCTGTTGATTTCAGAATCCTTCATGCCTGAATTATCTCGGCGAATCAGTTCATAGAGATAACGAGCTATACGAGATTGAGATACTCTATTTTCCTCAATTGTCGGTTTCTTTACAGGACGACGATGAGGCTTCTCTGATGCGAATCTCTGACAAGCGAATATGTCGAGCTTTGATCCATTGGGCAATTTTAAGAAGTAGGATTGATTGGAACGCACGGTGTAGTCCATGAATACCTCAATGAGATCTCGCCAATCCTTGTCACTTATCTCGTTTTCTGGATTAGTAAATATTGCATTAAACCCATTTACAGCTTCCGGCAGTTTCAGATCTTTTATCTGCGGATAATATGCATGGAACAATCCTAACGTTTCCGGAGCCGACATAGAAGCAGGACGAATGGCAAGTAGAGACACCATTATCGAGTGAACATATTTGTCAATCACACCTTCAGCCAGATTTCCATCATCTGTTAGTTCCTCACTGTCAGCAGCTCTGTTGACAAACTGACGGCAGAATGTCTCGCAATACTTGTTATTTTTAAGAAGCGAGGCAACTTCCATCCAGCTTAAAGCAGAATTTGCTTGTCGTTTTAGTTGATTGTATTTTACAATCAATTTATCATATTCATCGTCAGAAATATCAGGGTTTCTCATCATCCTCCGAAAATCATTGGCCGCCTTAAGGTTCTTTGCCGCCTTGGCCTTACGTATGCACAGCTCATGATAGATGGTGCTGAAAACCCATAAGCGCTCCTGCTCAAGATTTTGTTTCAGAGTTGACTTTGCCGCCATCTGGCGGCTGTCAGCAAAACTTATATACTGTTGTCCATCATGTAAGAGGAGCTCACCTTGTTTTGGCTCGAATTTCTCCAGATGATCGAGGATCGATGGAGCAAGTACTCTTGAGATAAATTCAGATGAAGCGCGGAACTTCTGTAGATAAGTATGATTTTCGTCTGTCGGAATATCAGATGCCGCTTCCTCTCCCTCTGTAGTTTTCTTGCGCGTTAGCTTAGAATTGCAGTACGGACATTTGTTATGGGTATTTACGACAAGATGCCAGTCATTTTCTACCAGTTGTCCGTCGAGATATGGCACAAGACGGTCTCCTTCTGCCCTCATCGCCGCGTTACAATCGCCATCCAGGCTTGCAGAATTAGAAAGTCCGACAACGGCATACTGCATCATTGAATCCTCGCCTTCTGCTTCTTCAATATCAAACATATCGCTATCATTCGGTTCCATTGGTTCATACTTGCCACCATCTTCTCCCGGATTAGTGTTAAGACGAGTAAGCGCCACAAACTCGCCGCAGTGTTTGCAACGGCTAAGTTCAATTAATGGAACGTGCTTCTCATCCAGATTAGCAGAGGATTGTGTGTAGATCTTGAAAGCTCCGTCCGAATGTTCCGTAAGTTTGACATATAGACCGTTGTTAGGTACTCTATAAAAATAGTGTACCTTAACTTTCATGATGGGATTACCCGAGGCATCATTAGGAACACGGGTACACATCTCATCAAGTTTTGCCAGTTTTTCCTCAATAGTCTCGTTTTTATCTGGAAATAACTCATCAAGTTTTACATAGTCCTTGTGGAATATCATTTCCCACCGAGGCTTATCGGCATTGTTGGGAATTTTATCTTCTCCTATTCGTTTACCACCTATTGGAGCTACCTGATGTGCTGACACGCCGGTTATTCCAGAAATGAATTCTTTAAGTTGCCGTTTCTCTTTTTCAGGGTCAGAACCGTTACCGAAAGTCGCTGATGAAGTGGCAAAGCGAATATCATGAGCGCTGACTCCAAACGCAAGCATGACCCGTCTAAGCAACATAGCCATTTCAGCAGCACCAGCCCCCGTATATGTATGAGTTTCATCAATGACAATCCATCGCAAACTCTTGGCTTCATGGTCTATAATTGATGCGTCCGCTCCTCTCAAAAGTATATACTCCAACATTGTCGGATTGGTGAGCAATATGTTGGGAGGAGTTTTGCGAACGTGCTTTCGTGTGTATACCAGGTGTTTGAATTTGAAATCCTTCTTTTCTTCATCCCAGCCTCGCACTTCTAATATTCGTCGTCTCAGTACTTCTGCCGCATCAGAATGATCATCAGGCTTTGGCTCGTACTCAGGAAGGTCTCCATTGTATACAGTATAGGTTAGATGAACACCAGATACATTCTCGACAGTTTCGAGGAGTTCCTCAAGACGCTCTTTCTGGTCTTCCATCAGAGCATTTAAAGGATATAAGAAGAGCGCCTGTACTCGACCTGAAATTTGATTATCCATCAAATCCTTGGCAAGAGGCAGCATAAAACACTCTGTCTTACCTGAACCTGTACCTGTTGTTACACATATGGACATGGGGTTGCCATCAACATCTTTCCCATTTAGTAATGTATTCCATGACAAATACTGATGCTCGTAAGGCTTGTATTTGCTTGTCCACAAACCTCCGACAATTTCTTTCGCTTTTTCCACCGGGACACTATGCACTGGCTCATAGGAGTTCATGCATTGTACGAGTGGGAACGCATCCTTAGGCGCAAAGAGATCCGACAGAATCTCACGGAGTCTTTCCGCTGATTTTGTCTGGCTGGCATTGTCCGCCTCAGAGCACCACATAGATTGTAATGCCTTGACTACCGCGTCCTTATTGTCATGATATAGATTGGAGAAATTCATATATTGTATTAAGTCGTTATCAAATTAATATCAAAGTCATCAAGTTCAAGCTGATATTCATCAATCAACCGCTTTAAAGCTATGATGTCCTTTTGTGTTAACATCCCATTACGGAGTTCTATTAACGGCTTGACAATCTTGTCTAAGACGCGACCATTATGGGCAATATTAGATAAGATTGGGAAAGCATCAAAGTATATGTTATATTTCTCGGCTATCAAGAAACAGTTCAGCACGTTGACCTTGGCTCTCATAAATGGTGGAACGGGCAAAGATCTGGGTGCAATATCTGTCAGGTGTTCGGTGACGGTGCTCATATCCTGGAATAAGACATCACCTTTGCTAATTTGCGTATCATATTCCACCGATTGAGGTGCATCATTGTTCAGTACATTCCATCTTAAGAATGAAAGTCCATACTTGTCGGAGTCCGGTTTGTCTCCAATACAAACGCTTAGCCATTCTGGAGCGTTAGCGTCAAGAATAGATGCCGCCCATTGTTCACCGGATTCCCACGCTGCGCGAGTTGCCATATTCTGAGTCCCGATGTGAGGGTATATTGAAGAAAGTGCATTGCAACTATAAGTGGAATATCCATGCTCGGAAAAGCATGAAACGCGTAATCTGTCTTTCAATATATAAGGGATACGCACAATCGAATCACCATCCATATAAGATATGATAATGTCATCAAGATAAATCTCTTTTAACTTTACCGGCCTATAAACCGGAACTGTTGCATCTCCGATACGGATGGCTACTGTCGATGATAATGGCTTCTTATCACGATGAATTTCATCATGATAGATGCATTGATTGTCATCTATATCTTTGTAAAGTATGGTATTCGTATCAAGATCTCTTACTATCGGTTCGGGAAGATAAATGGTACGAAGCAACAACGCTTCTCCCTTGACTATGCTTCGAACGCTGATCAATCCATAAGAAGGGCTTGATGTCTTATCCCAAGGCACATATTTACCATTGCGCTTATATTCAATATTCTCGGCTATTGTTATCGTTGTCGAGTCTTCGTCTGCGTTCGTTGTGTCAAAGTGGCTTATTAGAACATCTGCCGGACCAAAAACAACCGGATATTTTTCCTCAATTTCACCGTAATCATCATCTTCGACCAGAATACTTATCTTGTTTCCGTCATGATACTTTATGGTATTGCGGTATAGGCGTGTAAATATCTGGTCGTACCCCATACGATTATACAATAGATGCACCTTCGAGGATTCATCTGTAATTGCTATCTGAGCCGGGATATAATTCCAGCGCCATTGTGTTATAGATCTATGACTGCCGTTGCGGAAAGCCAATAATAAATCCGGATCTATATCCGCGAAGCATCGTGAATCATATATTACAGCAGTCTGTTTCTGATCTTTACGGATTGTTGACCAACTGACGGACTCATCAAGTTTCCAAAGCTGCATCCAATGGGCGAACTCTTCTCGCTGCGCTAACCATTCGTTCCCTTCGGTGTCGAACGCAATGATTTCATATCGATTAAAATCAGAAGCCGGCACATCCATAACAATAACAGAACGTTCTATGCGCCATGCGATGAAACCATTATCACTTCCTGAGTTTACGAAACTAATTAGTGGATGTTGTTTATCCACGTCCTTTATCAAAGATTTGCCATGTAACCATCTAATACCGACATACAGCCACTTTATATTGACTGGATCGTTTATTCCCCAAAGTTTAACATGTCTGAAGCTAAGGTATTCGTGCTGCTGACCGCCAACTTCTTCGGGATTTAGCCATAAACGGAGCTTACGAGTCATAGACCCTGTATCAGGCTCTGGTTGTATAATCCATTCTGAACGGAATTTCGCACGAATAACCTCATCATAAGCTCCGACTATCGCCTTAATCAGAGAATCCGTCTTTGTCTCAGAGTATTTATAATTACCGCTGAGAATTTCCTTTATGAATAAATATAGGCTATGACCCTGTGCAATCGATTCCTTAAAAGCGATGGCTCGACTTGCGTCGTCTATATTAGGAAGATTATCATCTTCGCCGTGATAAATACGGCATAAGGCTTTCAGGAACCTGCCATTATCATTTCTGCCAAGCTCATGGTTTATGCCAAGGCCACCCAGTACATAAGTTGAATATTTCCATAGATAGGAGCCGCCGGCTGTCCGATATACAAAGCAATCAATCGGGAAGCCCGCAATTTCCCACGCAAGCTTAAGGGTCGCGGCATCGGTTGCGACAACACATTTGCGAGTCCCAGTTGCTGGATTGTATTCCCGGTGATACCATTCGGCCAAATAAACCAATAGAGCAGTTGCAATCGATCGGTTTTGAAGCAGTTCGATAGGTAATGACTTTGATTTGTCCGCGCAATTTTTCAAGTCGGCCTGAAGTTGCGTGAATTCATCAGCACTGAGATGAAGGCGCCAAACGTAAGGTTCGGTTACGTCCAACGCTCTCAAACGACTGTTGTAAAACTCATTCAGCCGTTCTATGCTCTCAGTGACAGTGATTTTAGCCATTTGATTTGTTAGCTTCTATAAGTTCACGCAATTGATCCGGAGTCAATACCGAGCCATTGGCCCCTCGATGAATCATGCTATGACAATTACTGCAAAGCGGTATCATATCGATGATGGGATTCACATCATGTTCTCCATCTTGATCCGATATTGGAACAATGTGATGCACCTCTATAAATCCGGCGCCAATATGGCCGTAAGTTTTTTCAAAATCCATGCCGCATATTTGACATACGGCTCCATAATGTTTAAGGCAAGCCTGGCGTAGCTTGGCGTTACGCTCATGTCGAGTTATTGATACCTGCTGTAAGGTTCCCTCGGTATAGCTTTTGCCGTAACTGTCTTCACTCGGACAAAGAGGATCTTCAATCTGTGATTTACGGTTTCGCGTGACTTTATCTCCCTTGGCTTGTGCAGAAGATGCACACTCATTAGCCATACGGCTAATCTTTACCTTGCCTTTAAATAATTTGGATTCAAGGAATCCTTTGTAATACTTTAGAGCTGTAGAGTATTTGTCGCCAAACTCTGCATTTCGTCTTGAGGCTGCTGATGAATGGCTATTGAGTTTCTGCCGATAGGTTTCCAACTGATCAGTAGAATAAGGCTCATAGGCATTGCCGAATGACCGGTCAAAATAAGCACGTATGAATTCGGGCAATTCTGTTTCAACAAAATCCGCCCATCCTTCAATTTCTGACATACCGCGATTCCTGAGTATCCCATTGCTCAGGTATGTGACGAAATCGTCGTGCTTATTTGAAGATAACGAATCAGGCATAATCACTCCATTGGTTTGATCATCTTTTCGATGAAATTAATCTCGGACGCAGAAAGCCCATATTTCCGATATAATTGTTTATCAATCTCACAAATTGGCAAAGACCAATCAATATCGTTATTCGTTTTGAAGTCTTGCATAGGCACAAAACGATAAACTTTGCTCATTGCATCCTGAGAAGCTTTTGAAGCACAAACTAATGCTCTCAAAAATTTAGTTTTTAGATATTTGGAAAATTTCCAGCTTTCTTCTTCAGATTGAAATGAACAATAAATGTATGATTGTGAACACACTGAATTTGCAGGTGCGATTTCTGGGACTCCTATGATTTGATGTGGGAATGTCTCGCTTGCGCCATAAGCTTTGGGTATAAGAACCTTAGGCTTATCTATGTCTTGAGAGTTCTTAGATATACAGCTCCGAGAAATATACGCAGTTCCACGTCCATCTTTTCTGATAAGGAATAGCAATGTGTCATGTTCATCCAAGGAGTCAGAATAAACCTTAAATGGATTTTTGACACTCTCTTCTGGATTAGTTGGAATTCCGAATGGTGTATCAGAAGATATCATTCCTTCTATAGTTTCAGATGCCTTATTCTTGACTTTTTGAACAATGTCTGCAAGAATAGGTTCCCTTATAAAAATATCAAAACGGCTTAAATCGGTCGATACAGTAAGCTTATCAGACCCTCTTACTAAAGAATAGTTACATCGTCCATTATGACGGGGACTATATAAGAAGAAACAGCATCCCCCCTTAATTTCTGCATTTTCAAATAAGTCTTTGGCGTCAGCAAAGGATATCATTTTTACGACGTGTCCAGACTGAAGCATGTGCTTTCTAAAATCGCCTACGAGATTCTCACGACCGCCTGTATACCAGCGAGATGGCACAATCATACTGGAATATAGGGGGGCCACCTTGAATGAGATGTCACAAAACTCCTGATATATGGATGCGTCATTAGAGCCTCCGCCACCTCCAACAACCTGGTAAGGTGGATTGCCTACTACTGCGTTAAATTTCATTTCTTCCTTGCTTCTTGTGCCGTTCCAGAACCCAGTAGCTCGTAAGTCGTTAACCAAGGAGTCCTTGTCTTCAAGGGCACGTTCAATTAGATGTTCTTCTTTAATGTGGCTAATACCCTTTCCTTTCAGGTCATCGGAATACCTGAAGCCAAGAAGGGTACGGAGTGTGATACGCTGCGCCATCAGCGTATTACAGATTACATAGACATTGTTTTGAATGATGTCATCCCATATAACCTGCTCTTCCTCTACCGAGAAGTTGTTCTCATCTTCGATTAGTCCTGCTTCTATGAAGTCTTTACACCGCTGGCGATATAAAGAATATGTGACATATAACGGATACAAGCCGGTTTTTGAATTGATTTCAAGAATCTTAGACTCTGAGTTAAAAACCTCCTGTGTTGTTAATCCGAGGTCTACATATCTCGGTTGGTTCGTAGGAATATAATCAAACAGAGAGCCGTTTTCACCGGGTACTTCTACTTCATTAGGCCCATCATAGCGCTCATTAAAGAAGTTGTATCCGCCAAGAGTTTCGCCAAGCTGCATGTTTACGACTCTCCATGGGGTAAGAACGGTTTCTTTATCAGGATTATGGAAATATGAGTGAATTTCGGTAATTCTGGCGATTCTGTCCTCAACTGACATTTCGTCTGCTTCGCGAGCTAATTGCCGATACCGCTTGCCTGCGGCAACGAAAATGGCTGCATTGAAACATTTACGGAACTTGTTGAACATGGGTTTATCGACACCACGGGGCATAAATTCACGCCATGAACCATCATCAATAATGCGAGTGAAGTTTTCGAGTGTAATGCCGGTATTTTCATCATCCACTTTCGCCCCGAACATCATGAGAGGTATTCGCAGTGCGATGGCTCGAAGAATAGTGATGCGATTGTCACGCTCCTTACGCTCTTCCTCTTTTTTCTTTTTAGCAGCTTCCATGGCCGCTTGCTGTTCAGGAGTGACTTCTTTTCCTTCGCGCTTATTTTTCTCCCCGGCGGCAGCATCTTTTTTCTGTTTGTCGGTAAGTCCATTTTTTGCGAGATCAATATTGGTCGCCTTTTTAGGCTTCTCCATATTTGTTGTCTTGCTTATCTCATTGCCAAGCAAGTTCAGATCTTTAATCTCTTCGGGATTAAGGGCCATGAGTTCCCGAATGTCATAAACGCTGTTATCGTTAAAGCCATTCCGGACAACGCGGTCAACGTAAACATGATGAAGTTGCTCGAAAAGATGTTCCGGATCATAATTAACCATCTGACCACCTTCCATAGAGATGACCGGACAGAAGGAGAGGAAATGGCTCATGTTCTCCACATCCTTCTGATGGTTTGTTGTCGCACTGACGTATTCCTTTTCTTTTTGTGTGAGAGTAGTAAATTTTGCAGTTTCAGCAACCATCTTTAGTGAACGGTCTGGTGCAAAATCGAATACATAGCACCGGGTCTTCATCCGGAAATTCCCGTTGGCATCTACAAAGTGATACGGAGACTGAACTCGGAAGATTGTCTGCATATATGTGGCAGCTGACGTATTCTCCGAACCTTTCAGATAGAATACCGCGGTCCAGGGGCGCACTGTCACACCTGTGGTAAGTCGTCCACAAGATATGGTAATCGAATATGTCTGGTCAGGCTTATCTCCAATTCTCTTGATAACCTTATCCAGAGCATCAGATCGTTTCTCGTCGTCTTCATTGGAACCAGCGACATTGATAATCTCGAAACCACCTTCCGTTCCAAACACTTCATGCTCTCTAAGTAGATTTTCCAGTGCCTTTGCTTCCTTTACACCAGGTACAACCCACAAAGTATGGTTAAATGACTCTCTATACTCTTCAGTCGAGAACGGATAATGACTCTTGTCATCATCGGTGCACATAAGATTCAGGAACTGCCGAACGGCGTCTTCGTGAACAAAGCGTCCATAATGCTCGGGATCTTCTGTTTTTGCTTTATTGCCCTGAATTACCTTAAAAAACTCCTTAAAATTGAATGAAGCGCCTTCACCACAATTTGATTTCACAAGGGAGCCAAGGTCGTACGTGCGAATTTCCATTTCAGGCAACTCGCGATACGGATTATTCTCCTCGGGTTCTTCAGGATGCGTAGCGGCCCATTCCCGTTTAGCGGTTTGCTCCTTTATATAGTCCCATGTATAAATCTGGTTGTCGGTAAAGTCATCGTAAAGATTGAACGGTGTCCCAGATAAATGTAAGGTATATGTACTTGTCTTTGATAAGATGTCGATAACCTTATGACCGAGGTTGGTGCGAGTTCCTTCGTGAGCCTCATCGATTACGACCAAGTCCCAATCATTGTTCAGAATGTCTTTCTTCAACTGATCCTCGTCATCACCACCGACAATAGTAGAACGACGTAAATACTGCATGGATGCGAAGAAAACATAACTCTTATCTTCATTTGCAACGGCCTCTTCGAGTGCATAGAAATCTCCCTCTTGTGAATTGTCAAACTTCGATGCGTAAAACCATTGGCTATTGTTATCTCCAAATATCTTTTTAAAATCATCGCCCCAGCTTTTCTTCACAACCGGACGATGGGTGACAACGAGAGTTTTTCTCACTCTGCGGTCATCCCGCAATTCGCCTAATCGTTTAGCAAGTTCAAGGGCACAAATAGTTTTCCCGAAACGCATTTTTGCATTCCACAAGAATTTCGGTCCGGTCTCTTTCTTTTTGGCGTCAGGATCCCACGGTTTCAGTTTGCGCCCTTTGAAATATACAAAGGCGTTATGAACAGCATGTTCCTGCTCGTCGCGCAACTTGATGACATTGTCATCACTTTGCTTGGCTTTAACCTTTTGTATGGTTGTGTATACCGCCATATTGTATATCGGTTAATTCTTTATTAATGAGGCAAATGTTGGCTTCTTCCTATTCTCGTCTTTACCAGAGTACTTCCAGTCTCGGACTCGACACATTATGCCGATATGCCCCTCGCGTACCCCTTTCTGACAGGCTGGACAAATTAGTTTGTCTCTTTCGCCAAAAAGTCCTTCTACATATTGATTATCGCAAGAGCCGGGAATAACCATTTTAAGGCCATCCATTTGCCAAAGATTCCAAGATACAATATAGGAAATTCCTTCCACGGCATTGTCGGGAACCGTTTTGCCAAATTTTGCAAGGTAATAATCGAAGAAAGTGCAGAATAAAGCTTCTCTGGCGAGTAAAAGATTATCTCCCTGCCATTCGAATCCATAAGTTGCTCGTAGAGCATCTTTAGCAGCCTTAAGCCAATCTCCGCTTGTTTCTGTATTTTCGCTGACGACCCTAAGCTTACGGTCAAGTATTCCGATACGATGGTTCAGTTCAATTGGTTCACCGGTTACTACATCATAGCGGCTTACAAGATAAGGAGCTTCACCACAAGTTATTTCAAGGCGATTGTCATTCACATAATCCTGCCATGCCTTATTTTCAGGAAATTCGATTTTCCCTTCGACAGGAATCCAAGTATGTGTCCCGTCTTCAAGCGTAACTTCTTTGTTGAAAACATCTGGTCGGCCGAACCATGCTTCATCGATGAGGTTATTCTGAGCATTGCAAACCCAAGATGGGGTAAATACCTCAGCTTTATCCTTGACTCGACGAATTTGTTCGTCCCGGTCTTTTAGAGCGCGAGGACGAATTATAAGACCGTTTTCTCCGATTATCTTTTCAGGTGTAATCTCGTCATCAAACCGATAACCATCTCCAAGATGCTCGTAGGAATCGGTGGCCCAAATTATATTGTGTCGGGAACTATGGTCAATAAGAAGCTTGCGGAAAGCATCTGGATATGCCTTCCACAACCAGGTCTCGCTGGTATCGACTTTCTGCTCCTCAATTATCTGGTCAACTGGTTCCATAATGCAAAGTTACAAAAAATATGTTCAATCCACATGAACTAAATCGTAATTTTTCAATGAAGACTCCAATTTTGTCCTAATTTTTTCTTTTAAACCTTCTGGAGACAATACGCTCATTCCGTCGCCGTAGGACAAGATAAGTTGCTCAAGCTCGAAATTTGGGCGTACTTCAATCTCTATCTCATAGCCGTTTGCATCAGTATTTTTGAGCTTTTGGGTTTCGTGAAGCGGCTTAGTTTGTATATATGGATAAAGCGAAGGAGAAACCCAAAGTTTGATTTTTTGCGGCTCATTTTCGAGATGCTTGGTAACTCCTATTATATCAGAGAAATAATCGTCATTAAAGTCGTGATCCTTATTTTCAATAAACGATACCCCAGTGACGGTACTAATATGTTCAATTCGGTCGAACGCAAGATGAGATATTGAATCAAAACCATGTTCTCTACCTAAGAGAAACCATCGGTTATTGTATTCTTTAATATAATACGGATGTAAAAGCACCTCCTTGACAGCGCCTCGTTGAAAACTCTTATATCCGATAGCAAGCACTCTTTTATTGCATATTGCAGAAAGAAGTGTGGCGAAATATTCTTTTCCTCTAAGATACTTACATTCATCAAACCCGACAACCTGTTTCCCGTCAACGTCTATATTTAGCGAAAGCTTAAAACGTTCGATAAAGGAATGCATCCATTCCATCTGGGGTGTTCCCTCAAACCGAGACAGTATTGCCATACACTGAGACAACTGAGCAAGTTCATCATCGTTGAACGGAAGCCTGAAAATTGATGATTCAGGGTTTTCGTATGAGTACGTGACATTCCTACCGATTTTTTTGTCAACAATACAGATGTCAGGATAAGAACTTCCGATATGATCCATGTCTTGTCTAATGGTATTCAAAGCAGAGACTGTAGGGAATCCCTGCAACTCCAATTCTTTATTAACCTCATTCATAAGCTCGGATGTGGAATAACCACCCTGACGAAGACATCGGTCAAGTACTTTATACCGTATGTCGGAACTTTTTGTATTTGGCATATCAAATATTATTACGACACGCAAAGGTAACGTTTTTATCGCAAAGGTGCAAATAGGGTGAACCTATAAGTTGTAATTTTGCAGCACGAGGATAAAATCCCCCTCGTCAAGAACTATGAAGAAAGTATTTTCGCTAATGTTGCTCCTTGCAACTCTCATGGTGTTTCTTCCGGCGTGCTCCGATGATAAGGACGAACCGGACGACATCAAGTCTCAAATCATCGGGACGTGGGATG
>OFGN01000101.1_pt1 | contig 92075 bp, 76 predicted proteins | sample 1521821 | NCBI WGS metagenome assembly OFGN01 (sample SAMEA3504094, study PRJEB24116) | mouse gut metagenome | biome: mouse gut; feature: mouse-associated habitat; material: faeces | place: Denmark | collected 2011
AGACCAAAGACGGCATCAAGTCGGATACCGACGGTACCGAGTTCGGCGGCAGCGTCGAGTTGGGTTATGACTATAACCTGTCTAAAACCCTGTACCTGACCCCGAGTGTGGGTGCCTTCTATACTCAGCTCAATTACGGAGATGCGAGCGACAGCGCCGGTAAAACCGCTGAGTATGGTTTACTGCGTCAGTTGGAGTTGGAAGCCGGCGTCAAACTGACAAAGGCGTTCGTAACGGACGAAGGCTATGCTAACGTTTATGTCAAACCGAGTGTTGTGCAAACGATTACCGACGGTGACGAAGTACGGATTACCGGTTTGGGCAAAGTCAACACTTTGGAAGACCAAACGTTGGGCCGGATTGAACTCGGCGGTCGCTACGGCTTCACCGAACAACTGTCCGCCTACGGCTGGGCCAACCACACTTTCGGTGACGATTACAAAGCCTCGACCTTCGGTTTGGGTCTCAGCTACAGCTGGTAAACCGGACCAAACACAAGCACACAAAAAACACCCCCGAAAATCGGGGGTGTTTTTCTGTATTTAAAAAAATTAATACGAAAGATCAATTAATAACAATAAATTTTAAAAAAATATTTTTGAGTACCGATGAATTCAGAAAATTGGGTCTTATATTAGCGAATGTTAACTTTAGCGGGGATAATTTAATTGTTTCCATTAAAAGATGCAAAACTATCTTGCTGTAAGCAATAACAGGTTGTTGGCCGTTTTGTTTTTTGCATCCGTTGTATGAATTGCCGGCAAAGCAGGTAGAACATACGGGCAGCAGAAAGAATGCACAAACAAGTACAGTGCATATACAACCGGAAGAGTAAGGGACAAAATTTAAGAGGAAATCATGAAGACAATACTTATTACGGGCGGAACCGGCTTTTTGGGCGCTAACTTGTGCCATCGGTTGATTGGTGAAGGACAGCGGGTTATCTGCGTAGACAATAATTACACTGGGCGCCTTTCGAATATTAAGGATATTCTGAATCATCCTAATTTTAGATTTATTAACCACGATATCTGTCAGCCGCTGGAAGTCGACGAACATTTGGACCAGATTTATAACATGGCCTGTCCGGCAAGTCCGCCCGCCTATCAGGGCAAACACTCGATCACGACAACAAAAACCTGTGTGTTGGGGGCGATCAATATGTTGGAATTGGCTAAAAAACATCACGCAACCATTTTACAGACCTCCACTTCCGAAGTTTATGGCGAACCGCTGGTTCACCCTCAGGTGGAAACATATCGCGGAAACGTCAATCCCAACGGTATCCGTGCCTGTTATGATGAAGGGAAACGATGCGCCGAGAGTCTGTTTTTTGATTATTGGCGTCATGAAGGGGTGGATATTAAGGTTATCCGTATTTTCAACACCTACGGCCCCTATATGGATCCGAATGACGGCCGGGTTGTCAGCAACTTCATTTGTCAGGCCTTGCGCGGCGAGGATATCACGATTTACGGCGACGGTCATCAGACCCGTTCGTTTTGTTATGTTGACGATTTGATCGAAGCAATGGTGAGGATGATGAACAGCCCCAAAGATTTTCAAGGGCCGGTTAATACCGGAAATCCCGGGGAGTTTACAATTCGGGAACTGGCGGAAATGGTGGTTGCAAAAATCGGCTGCGGTTCAAAAGTTGTTTATATGGGATTGCCGAGTGATGATCCGACCCAGCGTCGGCCGGATATTACGCTGGCGCGCGCCAGATTGGGCTGGGAACCCCGGATCAAGCTCAGCGAAGGACTTGACAAGACTATTGAATATTTTCGCAAAGAAATAACCGCGGTAGCGGTTGCTGCCGAATAGCGGATCTGAAAAAGCCGGAATGAGCTTTCGTTCCGGCTCAACTGCAAAACGACGTCTACTAAGGAGAAGAAAGACTAATGATACTGGTGACAGGCGGTGCCGGATATATCGGCTCTCATACGGTAAGGCACTTGCTGCAAAAAGGATATGAATGTGTGGTCGCCGACAATCTGGTGTACGGACACCGGGAAGCGGTGGCACCGGAGGCTCGGTTTGAAAAGGCCGATTTACTGGAGACGGAAAGTCTCAAAAAGATATTCAAAAAATATGAAATAGATGCGGTTATTCATTTTGCCGCTTTTGCTTATGTCGGCGAAAGCATGGAAAACCCGCAAAAATATTATCGCAATAATGTGGTCGGAACGCTGAATTTGCTCGAAGCCATGAGGGCGGCGTCTGTTGATAAAATCGTTTTTTCGAGCACTTGTGCGACTTATGGCGAACCCCAACGGCTGCCGATTGACGAAACGCATCCGCAAAAGCCGATCAATCCCTACGGGCGTTCCAAATTGATGATTGAACAAATTTTCGAAGATTATCGCCGGGCTTACGGACTGAATTATATTTGTCTGCGTTATTTTAACGCGGCCGGTGCCGCGGCCGACGGGCAGATCGGGGAAAGCCATATGCCCGAAACCCATCTGATTCCGCTGGTACTCAAAGCCGTCAAAGGGGAAAGAGAATGCGTGAAGGTATTTGGAACCGATTATGATACGGCGGACGGCACCTGTGTTCGCGATTATGTTCATGTGGAAGATCTGGCCCAGGCGCATCGACTGGCGCTGGAAAAAGTCGGTGTTGTCAGCGGCTGTTTCAATTTGGGAACAGGAACCGGTACCAGCGTGCACGAAATTATTGCGGCAGCCGAGCAGGCAAGCGGCCGTAAATGTCCGGTCGAATATGCGGCGCGCCGTGCCGGAGATCCTGCCCGACTGTATGCAGACAGCCGCAAAGCCCGCGAAGTTTTGGGCTGGGTGCCGGTATATGATTCAATCGGCAAAATCATTAAATCGGCATGGCAATGGGAAACAAACAGGAAGTATTAAAATGCGCAAAGTACAAAATTTGATTGTCGGCTGCGGTTTGTCCGGCATGGTGTTGGCAGAAAGAATAGCTTCGCAGCTTGGAGAAGAAGTGCTGGTGATTGACAAAAGGGACCATATCGGCGGCAATATTTACGATTATAAAGATTCGTCCGGCGTGACCGTCCATAAATACGGTCCGCACGTGTTTCATACCAGATATAAAGAAGTGTGGGATTATCTGAGCCGTTTTACCGACTGGCACTATTTTATGTACCGGGTTAAGGCTGTTATAGACGGCGAAGAAGTCAATATTCCGTTTAACCTTGACAGTCTTTATAAAGTGTTTCCGCACAAATTGGCAACGGACCTGGAAGCCAAATTGATTAAAAAATTCGGGTTCAATCACAAAGTGCCGATTTTGCAATTGCGCGAAAGCCGGGATCCCGATTTGGAATTTTTGGCAGAGTATGTCTATCAAAAGGTTTTTTTAGGTTATACGATAAAGCAGTGGGGGGTTACGCCGGAAGAACTTGATCCTTCGGTCAGCGGAAGAGTTCCGGTATACGTCAGCCGTGACAATCGTTATTTTCAGGACAAATATCAGGCCATACCCGCGCGCGGTTATACCGAAATGGCGCAGAATATGCTGAATCATCCGCTGATCCGGGTTGAACTGAACACCGATTTTGCCGATATTCGCGAAAAAACGTTATATGAGCGGTTGTTTTACTCGGGACCGATTGACGAGTTCTTTTCTTTTGAACTGGGAAAGCTTCCTTATCGCAGTCTGGATATCCGTTTCAGGCGGTTTGACCGGGAATATTATCAGAGCGGGCCGCAAATTAATTATCCCGAAAACTACGATTTTACCCGCAGTGTCGAATATAAGTATTATTTGGGAGAGGAAACCGCGCAGACAGTGATCTCGGAAGAATATTCCCAGCCCTATATATCCGGAAAAAACGAACGGTACTACCCGGTTCCGGATCAGAAAAATCAAGAACTGTACGACAAATACCGGCGGAAGGCGGCAGCCTGTCCGAATGTGTATTTTGTCGGACGTTTGGGAGACTATAAGTATTATAACATGGACGAAACCGTAAAAAGAGCGTTAGAATTGTATGAAAGGATTGAAACGAATGAAGTGCGAAAAGTCAGTTAAAATTTTGGTCGGCTGCCACAAACCGGCAGTGTTGTTGAAATCGGAAGTTTTGGTGCCGATACATCTGGGGCGGGCGCTCGGAACCGGTTTTTCGAAAGACGGGATGATCAACCGGGCCAATTATCAATGGATGATTGATCATATGATCGGCGACGACACCGGTGACAACATCTCGATCGAGAACCGTTATTTGAATGAGCTGACAGCGATTTACTGGGCATGGAAGAACCAGGATCAGCTCGGCAATCCGGATTATATCGGCTTTATGCATTATCGCCGTCATTTGTCGTTTAATCTCAACAAAAAGTTCAACAGTACCAAATACGGGGTTGTAGAAGAACAAAAAATCGACGACGAGTACATAAGCAAATATCATCTGGACGATTTTAACATCACCAACGTTGTTTGCCGTTATGACGTAGTGGTTGCCGAACGGACCGATTTGAAAAAGCTCGGAACCCTGACGCCGTACAATCACTATGAAAATTCGGAAAAGAAGCTGCATATCAAAGATTATGAAAGGGTGCTTGACATCCTTAACCGGAAATATCCCGAATATGCGGAAGACGCGGTCAGTTACAATAACGGTGACCATGCCTTTTTTACCAACGTTTTTGTCATGAAAAAAGACATTTACAATCGGTATTGCGAATGGTTGTTCGATATTTTGGGCGAAGCTCGGGAGCAGGTTGACATTTCCGGTTATAACGTTCAGGAAGCCCGGGCGCTGGCCTATATTGCGGAGTGGCTTTGCGGAATTTACATCACCCGCTTAATACGCGAAGGTTATAAGGTTTGCGAATTGCAGGAAACCCTGGTATACGATACCGATATTTTGCCCGAAATCAAACCGGCTTTTGCACAAAATAACATTCCGGTCTGTTTGTCTACCGACGAAAACTATGTTTTGTATACCGGGGTGGCGGTGCAGTCGATTATTGACAATGCGAGTGAGCGGTATAACTATGACATCATTATTCTTGCCAAAGGCGTTCCTCCGGCGGAACGGAGCAAACTTTTGCAGCTGATTGCCGGGCGGGACAATTTCAGCATTCGTTTCGTCGATATCCAAAAATATATCAGCAAGGTTATGAGCGGTTTGTTCTTTACTGCCGCGCATTTTTCCGAAGCCGTTTATTATCGGATTTTCATTTCCAAAATTTTAACCGGTTATGACAAGGTTCTGTATATTGATTCGGATTTGGTCGTGACCGAAGATATTGCCAACCTCTATCATGAGGATATCAAAGGTGAGGCGTTGGGGGCGGTGATTGATACCGAAATTATCCGTATGTATCACAATGACGTTAATATCACCGCCTATGTCGACAAAACTTTAGGCTTAAAAACCCCGGCGTGTTATTTTAATTCCGGAGTGTTGATCATGTCGCTGGAAAAAATCCGCACTTATGATCTGGAAGAACGTTTTATTGCGGTAATGAGCCGGATTAAGTCGCCTTACATGGTGGATCAGGATATTCTGAATGTAATTTTTGAGGGTGACGTTCATTTTCTGGACGGTGCATGGAACTATGAATACCATCTGCCGATCTGGTCTCCGGATTATGCGGATCAGCTGCCGTTTGAGACGCTGGCGGTTTATCAGAAGAGCAGGGAAAATGCCAAGATTGTTCATTTTGCAGGTTCCAAAAAGCCGTGGCGTTATCCTCAGTATGACATGGCCGGCTGGTTTTGGAAATATGCCCGCCGGACGCCTTTTTACGAAGAAATCCTGTTTCGCAATCTTTCAATGCCGCAAGTGAAAGAAGTAAAAGAAATCAAAGAAAAAGTCGGTTATGTGGACGATTATTTGTTGACAAAACTGAAATATGCCAAATATAAATTGTTGTCAAAAATTATGTTCGGGCGCAAAAGAAAAATGTGTCGTCAGAAAAGAAAAGAGCTGAAAAGAGAACTGAAGCGGATAAAGGGCTGCTATCGGATGCAGGAACAAAACGCGCAAAAAGCGGCCTAGCCGGTGCGGAACTGAAAAAGTGTTTTTTCTGGCATAAACTTTGTTGACTTTGAAAAAGGGAAAAAAATGGCTGAAATTTCGGTTATCATTCCGGTTTACAATGCCGGGCAATATATTGAAAAATGTTTGGACGCCTTGTGCAGGCAGACTTTTTCCGACATCGAAATATTGTGCATCGATGACGGTTCGAGCGACGATACCTGGCAGCATATTGCAAAACATGCTGCCGAAGACAAGCGGATCAGGGCATGGCGACAGCAGAACGCCGGTCCGGCAGCGACGCGAAACCGCGGGTTGCAAAATGCCTCCGCCCCTTATATTATGTTTTGTGATGCCGACGACTGGTATGAGCCGGACTTTTGTCGACGAATGCTCGAAATTATGAAGACGGAAGATACCGATACGGCGGTAGCCTGCTGCCATGTGGTGGTGGAAGATTGCGATTGCGCCGAGCGGGAAATTTCCGAAAGTCATTACAATTCGTCGTTAAGCGGTCGTTTTGCAATGACGGACAGGCTTTGTCAACGAACCTCGGTCGTGTTGTGGAACAAGATATTCAAGAAAGAGCTGATCGATCGTTACGGCATTTGTTTTCCGGAGGGGTGCGAGCATGACGACGATGTGTTTTGGACGTTGTACGGCATGGTGTCAAAGAGCGTTTATTTTGAAAAACAAAAGCTCTACAATTATCGTATCCGTCCCAATTCGATCATGAGCAATTACTTTAACCGTAAGCCGAAGGACAAATACGACCGCTTGAAGGTAAGCCGTTTTGTTGTCGAATTTTGGCGTCGGGGGCAATTGCCGGCGGAAAAACGGGCGGCCGTATCCGATTTTTGCCGCACCCAGATCAGCATTATGTTTTTTGACCTGTTTTCGCCGGAAGAACTGGAACAGATCGTCGCCGAAGCCAACCGGATGGAGTTGGATTATTGTTTTGCCATCCGCAAAGGCAAAATTTTCATGGCGCAAAGGGAAGGTTTGGAAGAGGCCGGACGGATAAAACTGTTGAAATATATTTTGCTGTCTAAATTGACGTTTGGCTCTAAACGGAAAATATATAAACAGGAAAAGAAAACCGTGCGCAACCAGCTGCGGATGAAAAAACTGCTCGGCAGGGCCGTGTAGGCTTTTTATCTTTCCCGCATGCTTTCGTCAAGGTATTTCATCAACGGCGAGAGCAGATATTCGATAACGCGGCGTTTGCCGGTTTTGATCTCGGCGGTGATGCTCATCCCCGGTTTGAGCCGTATGGTTTTGCCGTCGGCGCGGATGGTGTTGTCGCTGAGAGTCAGGCGTGCGGCAAAGATCAGCCCCAGTTTTTCGTCTTGGACGGCGTCTTCGGAAATTTGGCGGACTTTTGCCTTGACGGTGCCGTATTTGGTAAAGGGAAAACTGTCGATTTTGATTTCTACCGGCTGGTTTGGGCGCACAAAACCGATATCTTGGTTTAAAATCATGACTTCGGCCTCAAGCTTATAGTTTTCGGGGACCAAGTTCATGATCGGTTTGGCGGCTTCGACGACGCCTCCGTGCGTATGATAGGCCAACTGTTGAACATAGCCTGATACCGGAGCTTTGACGACGGTGCGTTTCAGTGCCTGTTGATATTTGATCAATTCCTGCCGGTACGATTCCAGTTTTTCGCTGCTTTCGGTCAGTTCCTGAGCCAGGTTGCGGTCAAATTCGGCCAGATATTGCGCGGATTGTTTCTTAAAATATTTGATGTTTTCTTCGGTTTCGGCCATTTTCTTCATCTGAACGTTTCTCTGTTCCTGCAGGTTGGTCAGTTCTTCTTCCTGTTCCAAAAAAGTGAGCCGGGCGAGCAGTTGCTTGTCGACCAATATTCTTTTTTTGTCAATGCGTTCGCGCACACTTGGCAAAAGCCTGTCAATCCGGTTCAGTTCGGCGGCAATCGTGTCTTTTTCTTTTTCGGCTTTGTCAATCTGACCTTGCAGAACTTCTTTTTGTGCATTTTTTTCGGCGATCTGACTTTTGAGCAGATTCTGGTGGATACGCACCAGGTCTGAGTGGGTATGGTCGCGATAGTCAAAATTTGCGAGCGGATCGCCGCTTAACATTGCTTGGAGGCGGGCAACCGAAATTTCCAATCCCGTGATTTCGTTTTGAATTCGGTTGATGTTGGCCTGCACTTCGGTTTGATCAAATTTGATCAGCTTCTGACCCGCTTCAACGTATTGTCCTTCCTGAACGTAGATTTGTTCGATTTCGCTGTCCTGAAGGGTTTGGACGGTTTTGATGTTTGAGGCCGGAAGAAGTTTTCCCGGTGCGGTGGCAATGATGTCGATTTTGCCGCAAAACGACCATACGGCAAAAACGGCAAACATCAGCATAATGCCCCAGCCAAGCAATCTTGCGGCCGGAGAGGGCGACGTTTCTGTAATTTCGAGGACCGCGGGCAGAAATTCTCTTTCGAGGCAGTTCATGTTTTTGATTCTGTCGGTTGAGGCGTTTTTCTCCTGTAATAAGGCGAGACGGACAATTTCCGCATATTTTTTTATTTGGTTCAGCATCGGCTTACTCCGCAGCGTTTGTTGTTTCGGCCGTATCGCTCTGACAGTTCCACAAATGGGCATAGCGGCCGCCGCGTTTTAACAGTTCCGGATGGGTTCCGGTTTCGGTAATTTTCCCTTTTTCGACGGTTATGATGCAATCGCAGTCGCGGACGGCAGACAGCCGGTGGGCGATGACAAATACGGTTCGGTCGCGGCAGATCGACGCCATGTTTCGGCGGATAATTTTTTCGGATTCATAGTCAAGGGCCGAAGTTGCCTCGTCGAAAATCAAAATGCGCGGATTGTTGACCAAAGCGCGGGCAATGGCAATCCGTTGGCGCTGACCGCCCGAAAGCGATGCGCCCCGTTCTTCAATCAGCGTGTCATATCCTTGCGGCAGTTCGGTGATAAAGTCGTGAGCCCCGGCCAGCTTGGCTGCCGCCATAACTTTTTCGGCAGAAACCGCGGGGTTGGTAAGGGCGATGTTTTCGCGTACCGTTTTGTTAAACAAGAAATTTTCCTGCAAAACGACGCCGATTTGGCGCCGCAGCCAGGCAACGTCGACGGTGGAAATGTCGATGCCGTCAATTAAAACCTTGCCGCTTTCGGGAATATAGAGACGTTGAATAAGCTTGGTAATCGTAGATTTTCCCGATCCGCTGGGGCCGACAAAACCGATCTTTTGCCCGGCGCCGGCCTTAAAATTGATTTTTTTGAGAATCTCCGGCCCGTTAGGAAGATAACGAAAAACAATGTCGCGAAATTCGACTTCCCCGCGGATGGCGGGGAGACTGCCTTTGGATACGTTTTGGTTGTCTTCGGCCGGATTGTTAAGAATATCCGAAAGTTTTTCAATGGATATCTTTGCCTGCTGAAAGTTTTGCCATAGTTGCGAAAGCCTGAGGATCGGCTGGGTAACGCGCCCGGAGAGCATATTGAACGCAATCAGCTGGCCGACCGACAATTCACCTTTCATGACCAACGAAGCGCCGATCCACAATGTCAGGGCCATCGTGATTTTTTGTATCAATTGTACCAGTTGCCCGGCAATGTTGTTAATGTGCGAAGCGCGAAAAGAAGAGCCGACGTAAGCCGCCAACTGTTGTTCCCAACGGCGTTGCATTTGCGGTTCAACGGCCAACGACTTGACGGTTTCGACCCCGGAGACCGCTTCGACAAGAAAACACTGGTTTTCGGCGCCGCGGCGGAAACGTTCGTCGATCCGGGAGCGCAACAAGGGGGTGAACAACAGCGACAAAACGATATAAAAAGGGATAGACAGCAGAACGATTAACGTTAATGTTGCCGAATAGAAAAACATGACGGTGAAAAAGACCAGGGTAAAGAAAAAATCGATCATCAGCGTGAGAGCGGAACCGGTAAGGAAACTGCGGATATTTTCCAGCTCGTGCACGCGGGCAACCGTATCGCCGACCCGTCGGGCACCGAAGTAGGCCAACGGCAGATGAATGAGATGTTTGAAAAGTCCGGCGCCCAATTCGACGTCAATCCGGGTTGTGGTATGGGAAAAGGTGTAAGTGCGCAAGGCGCCGAGAAGCGTTTCGAAAACGGAAATGCAAATCAAGGCCACCATTAAAACGTCGAGGCTGGACAGTCCGCGATTGACCAAAACTTTATCAATAACGACTTGAAACAGCAGCGGCGAGATCAGGGCAAAAAGCTGCAAAAAAAACGAAGCCAGAAGCACTTCGCCGAACAGACGCCGGTATTTGACCACGGCGGGAATAAACCACGAAATGTCAAATTTGCGGTTTTTGCCGCTGAGAAAGTCGCGGCAGGTCATCAGCAACAGCCTGCCGTTCCATTTTTGCAAAAATTGTTCTTTGCTTAAGATTTGCGGATGATTTCCCGATTGCGGGTCCTGAATCAATACTTTGTCGGAAGTTGTACGCCCGATGACGAAATAGGTTCGGTCGTCGGCTTGGGCAATTGCCGGAAGAGTTATCTTATCGAGCCGTTCCCAGTCGGTTTGAATAAATCGGGCCTTGAAAGAAAATTCTTTGGCCAGTTGCAGCAGTTCGTATTCTTCAAAATGTGAAGTCCGGCGGTCGTATTTATGCTTAATTTGGTCGATGGAGATCTGTAATTGCTTGAGTATAGGAATAATAAGTATGAAGAAAATCTCGGCTGACCCTTCTTTAAAAGATGTTTCCGTATCAACCGAAACCGAAGCTAAATCACCGACCGGTGATTCCAAAAACAAGAACACGTTGCATTTTAGTGATGCAAATACTAACGAAAATAAAAAATCGATGGATATTCCGATTTCTTATAACGAATATAATCTGCACGAAGCAATTACAACCGATAAAAGCGGAGAACTGAAAGACTTGGTTCGCAAGTTTTTACAATTGTCGGATTTATTGAATTGTTTGTTGTTATCGATTTTGTGGAATTTGGCCTGATTGAGCCTTTGTTACTCATCGGGGTTTATTTTGGTCATGACGGAAACGGTTTTTGGGGAAATATTTGTGTCTCGTGAAGGCCGAGTCGCGTGAAAAATACATTTTTTTTGAAGACAGTTGCGGAAAGCAGCTGTTTTTTTTACAAATTAGTAATATTTTTTTAAAAAAAATTCTACTAAAGGTGGTGAAACTTTTTAGTGTAGCGCTTTTTTATATTTCTGAAAATATTAGGAAAAAATAAACAGTTAATACACAATAATAAGTTGTGATGTTTTTAACTGATAATAATAGTTGTATTTTTCTATTGATAATATCTATTAAAAATTGCACCATACTTAAAGTGGTAAGGAAATAATAAAAAGAAATAGCATGGAAAATAAAAATACTGAAAAGATGCCTAAAAGGTATGTGTTTACTTTTATATTGATGTGGTTTGTTAGCATTTTTGTTTTTTATTTGGAATTTCATCCTAGTCTAATAAATCATTATATTCTTTTTTTTCAGTGCGCTAGTGGAATTTTGCTATCTGTAGTTGTTTATTTTTTTTATTGTATTTATGCTATCGAAGCGTGGAACCAGATTATGATCTGGCAGGACCGCAACTCGAACGGTAAAGTTGATTCGGGGGAGTTGCTGACGCTTGAAAGCGCCGGGATAGCGGGGATTGATCTTGACTACACACACCAGGAAGTTGTCGACGCCAACGGCAACGCGCACAAACAAAGCGGCACGGTCATCAAGAACGACGGAACGACCGGAAGCATAGCCGACGTTTGGTTTGATGCCAACCCGGAGGCAACAATCGACGATTTGCAGACAGAAATACCGGAAGCCGTTCTGGCTTTGCCCAACATCTCGGGTTCGGGCAACGTTCATAACCTCCATACCGCAATGGCGCTGGTATAAGTGTTGAACAGAATAAGGAATTGTTAATATGTTGAATAATTATGACTTGAATGAAGATACTTTTGAATCTCAATTAAAAATCTCGCCATTACTTTCTGAAAAGAATCCTTTTAAGAAGTTTATGTATGATTTAGAGAATAAAACACAACATGGATGGCTCTATAAAATATTTTGTATAATATGTTTATGTTATAGTGTGGGTATGCAAATTTGGGTATTTATGTATAATAATCAATATTCATGGGCTACAATGCCTTTAACCATTTCTTTATGTGTCTACATCTTCCTAAATTATAGTTATATATTTTCTCGTAATGAGGAAAGTATAGTAAATAAAATAAAAAATACGTATTGGCAAATATTTTTCATTATATATATCAGCATACTATTAGGAATTTTGATAATAAATTATATTATATCTCCCTCTAATAATCCGTGGTATATAAAATTTTCTTTAGATAATTATTTTTTCATTTATTCCATTACCGTTGGTTTCCTTATTCATGTTGTTTTTTTATTTAATAACACTTTTATTTTGTATATGTATTTTCAAGCAATTTTGGGTAGTCAAGGGGAACAAAAAAGATTTTATATATTAGCAAATTTATTATCTCCTGTCATTTGTGTTGCTATAATATGGGCAACCTATGATTCTTTTCTTACAAAAAAGTATAACATTTTTTTTCAATCTTTATGTCTTTTTTTTGAAGGATTCTTGTCATATACAGTTTTGTATATCTTCTCCATTTTTTCATTATATATTTTTCGTAAATTTTCTTTATATATCAATCGGTTCTATAAATAAGTCGAAGGATTTCACATGTCTGATGTAAATGTTTCTGAAACTATTGTTTTTTCGCAAAAAATGAAGGTTCTTTTAACAAAAACATGCGTATTAATATTTTGTATTAATGCTATTTTTATGATGTTTAGAGGGGCAGGGATAGTTAAGAATAGCTTTTTAATACCAATATTTTTATGTTTTTTTTGGTCTTTAATAACATATTTTTTTAATTATTTTTGCAAAAAAAATCAATTAGTTAAAATTATGCTTTTTTTTATGATATGTTCAACCGTTATTTGCATGATAATTTATTTTTTAGCTTTGAGGTATCCTTGTCTGAATTCAGCACACTTAACAGTATGTAGTTTTTTTAGGAATAACATTGAAATAATTAGAGCCCTTTCCTCATATTATTCTTTATCTTTCTCAGCATCAATGTCTATTGTTTCCCTGTTTTTGATATGGTCTGAAAGTAATATTCCAGTAAAAAAAACAAACCTTATTTTAATCGTAGGAAATTTAATTTTATGTTTCTTGTTAGGAGGTATGTACTTTTTTAAAAAAGATTTGTTTTATTTAGTAATTATGATTTTTCTTTTATTTCCTTTTGTTGGGGGTAAAGAGTATAAAAATATATATTTTTCAGAGGAAAGATTGTTTTTCGTAATAACGTTTATTATGACATTTTTTCCTCTAGTATTTCTTCTATCTGATTTTATGGCATCGCCTCTTTAAAGGAGATATATTATGAGTAAATTTACATTGAGCACCTTTGCAAATGATGTAACCGAAAGCCTGGGATTTAAACATACCGGTTATATATTAAGAGAATTTGATGAAAATGGTACATTAATAAATTCTTTTATTATTGAATTGATCCCTGATAATGAAGTGTCTTCTTCAGGATCTGAAATTTCTTATGTGCATTTTAATATCTCACAAGAAACGCCAACAGCAGCTATCGGAAACACTTTAGCAGAAGATGATGAGGCCGTTATTGCTTTTCATAAGATACGTTTAGAAGCCACCTTTTTAAATATGTTTACAAAAAATATATGGTATGTTCCAACTGCACGAAATTGCAATTCTGCGACAGCATATTTTTCGAAATATTTACCAGGGAAAGATGTTTTTGCAGGGTTGCCGGAAGCCTACTATTTGGGGAGAGACTATGCTTTTGATAATGATTACGGGCTTACTGGTATACTGGGTGGCAATATAATACAGTCTGTGGCTAGTGTTATGGAGAGAGTATATAAAGTATTAGATAATGATTTTGATTACGTAACTGCTGATCTTCATCTTGATATGAAATCTGATGGCGCTTGTCTAATCATTACCGACTCAAATAAGAATTATATTTTTGACGATGCAAATAACTGCTCTTTTATAAATGATGATAAAGATAGTATTATTTATCTGGGGGGAGGTCATAATGTATTAAACGCAGGTAATGGTAATAATATTATTTATGGAGGAAGTGATATAGATTCTATAATTGCTGGAGATGGCAAAAATATAATTTATGGTAATAATGGGTATAATTATATTCGTACTGGCAATAATAATGATGTGATATACGGCGGCAACGATTTTGATGATGTTTACGGTGGCAGTGGTGATAATACTGTATATTTAGGTGCCGGGAGTGATAAATATACCGGTGGGGATGGTGTGGATATTGTAGATGGAGGGGCGGTTGCGCGTATTGTTACTGATTCGAAAGATACTAGTTATATATACACATTTTCCCAAGATTTATCGACGGATCGGAATGAGATACATCTTGAAGGCGGAGATGATCAGTATACGGGAGGAAACGGTGTTGATATCGTGTATACGGGTTGGGGCAACGATGAAGTTCATACGGGGATGGGAGATGATATAGTTTATACGGATGACAATTGCCGGGCTACAGATAAAAACAAGGTATGGTTAGGCGGCGGAAGCGATGAGTTTCACGGCGGAGACGGTAATGATATTGTCGATGGCGGTTCAGGTCTCAATGAAGATAAAGACAGTGATATTAATACGATACATTTAGGTAACGGAAAAAATAAATATACGGGAAGCCGCGGAGTTGACATTGTTTACGGCGGCAATGAACGGGACGTGATACACACCGGCGAAGGCAACGATGTTATACATGGCGGAGAAGGCAGTGATATATTGTGCGGCGGCGGCGGAGAAAACATTATTTATTGCGGGTCTGACCGTCAAACCGACTGGATCATGACGGGAACGGCAGGCGCAGTAGACAAGGTTTATAACTATACGCAATATGATGTTATCAGCTGTACCGGCGGGTATTCGCATGTGGAAGACGTGGGGAATGACCGTATTTTGTACGGTCGTAACGGCAACAAGATAATTTTGATCGGTGCGGCCAAAGATGATGATAAAGATGATGGAGATGACAATCCGGGAGGAAGCTCCGGAGGCAGCTATTCATCGGGACGGATGCCGTTGATTTATGAGCCCAGCGGTCGTGTGCTTAGATGGAGAGGGGATAAATATGAAGACAGCGGTGTAAAGTGGCCGCCGTATGAAGAACAGCCGGATGAGAAAGTTATTGATAATCTTCCGTTAATTCCTGACGATGGTATGCCGCCGGAATATCCGAAGGAAGAAGATTTGCCGTTTGATCCTGAGAACCCGCAAGATCCTTCGGAGGGAGGCGAGGTTAAAATACCTTGGGACGAACTATTGAAAGGGCAGATTGAAGCTCTGCTTAAATTAATAGAGAGTTTATTCGGTGTAGCAGAGGAGACGCGTTCGCCGTTGGTTATTGATTTGGACGGGGACGGGGAGATCGAAACTACCAGTGCGCGGGCAGGAGTTTATTTTGACCATGACGGAAACGGTTTTCGGGAAAACAGCGGCTGGGTTGGACAGGACGACGGTTTGCTGGTGCGTGACATCAACGGCAACGGTCAGATTGACGACGGCAGTGAGCTGTTTGGCAACCATACGTTGTTATCGAACGGGGAGAAGGCGGCGAACGGCTTTGAAGCGTTGAAAGATTTGGACAGCAACGGTGACGGCGTGTTTAACGCGTCGGACGAAGCGTGGAACCAGATTATGATCTGGCAGGACCGCAACTCGAACGGTAAAGTTGATTCGGGGGAGTTGCTGACGCTTGAAAGCGCCGGGATAGCGGGGATTGATCTTGACTACACACACCAGGAAGTTGTCGACGCCAACGGCAACGCGCACAAACAAAGCGGCACGGTCATCAAGAACGACGGAACGACCGGAAGCATAGCCGACGTTTGGTTTGATGCCAACCCGGAGGCAACAATCGACGATTTGCAGACAGAAATACCGGAAGCCGTTCTGGCTTTGCCCAACATCTCGGGTTCGGGCAACGTTCATAACCTCCATACCGCAATGGCGCTGGATGAGAGCGGGATTTTGAAAAACCTGGTCTTGCAGTATATCGGCGCAACCGATGCGGTCACGCGCGACAGTTTGTTGGACGAGATTATATATCGCTGGGCAGGGGTATATGAGATGGATCCGGAAGGGCGTAACCCGAGCCGTTTTTACGGCAATGTTCTCGGTGACTGCCGCAAGCTTGAGGCCTTGGAGGAATTTTTGGGCCGGGAGTATTTGGGGGTATGGTGCACCGGGGAGAGAGACCGCAATCCGCATTGTCATGCGGCGCCGTATCTGTTGCAGGCGTATGACAAGTTGCAGGATTATGTGAAGAGTTGTTTGTTGCTGGAAGGCAATTACAAAACTTATGTGAACGGGATTACGCTGGTTTATGATGGCACAAGCGGGGTATGGCGGGCCGATGCCGCCGCCTGCGTGTCCTCGCTGGCGTCTTTGTACGGGGAAAATGCGGCGCAATGCCGACTTGTGATCGGCGAGTTGTCGGCGGCGCTGCGTTATTTTGACAATTACGCTCAGATCGTCACCGCCTTCAAACAGGCAGCGGAAGCGGCGCATGAGGCCGGTTTGGACGAAGATCTGGGGGCTTATTTCGGTTATAACGTCAACGGTACCGCCGGTAATGACGTGATTTACGGTACCGAGGCCGAAGAAAACCTCAACGGTCACGGCGGCAACGACCGTATTTATGCCGGCGGCGGCAATGACAGTGTGCGCGGCGGCGACGGTGACGACCATCTGTACGGCGAGGCCGGAGACGACGTTTTGCTGGGCGAGAGCGGCAATGACTATTTGTTCGGCGGTGACGGCAATGACCGGCTGGAAGGCGGCGCGGGAAACGATTTTCTCTGCGGCGGCAACGGTGCCGATACCTATGCGTTTGAAAAAGGTTTTGGTCAGGATACAATCGATAACCTTGACAACGACGCCGCCGGGGCAGCGCCGGACGTGATTGTGTTCGGCGAAGGGATTGAACCGGGGCAGGTGACGTTGTCGCGGCAGGGGTTTGACCTGATTGTAACCGTAAATTACAGTGACGGCAGCGCTCAAGATTCGGTGCGGGTACTCAGTTATTTTGACCGCCAGGGAACGACGTCGAGCGTGATTGACGAGATCCGCTTTGCCGACGGCAGCAGTTGGGATTATGAATATGTTATCAATCACTGGAACAGCGTGCCGGGTGCAGACGGCGGCAAAACCGTCGAAGGCGATGAAAACAACAATAATCTGAACGGAACCGACTATAACGATATTCTGCTTGGTTTGGACGGAGACGACAGTATCAGTGCCTGGGCCGGAAACGACTGGATTGAGGGCGGTCGCGGCAACGATACGTTGTATGGCGGGCGTGGCGACGACACTTATTTTTGGCGTTTGGGCGACGGTCTCGATACCATTATCGACAGCGACAATCAGGATACGGTCGTTTTCGGTGCCGGGGTGTATGCCAACCGGCTCAAGTTTCGTTGTATCAATAACGATGATCTGAAGATTATGGTTAACGGAAACGAAAATGAGGGGATTATCCTTAAGGATTTCTTTTATCACGAGAACTATCGCAACAAAACGCTGCAATTTGACAACGGCAGCCGGATGCGCCTGTCGGACAAAGGGTTTGAACTTTTTCAGACCGATGCGGCGGAAGTGATTTACAGCGGCGGTTTTGCCGATATTATCCATGCCGGCGGCGGTGACGATACCGTCTATGCCGGACACGGCGACGACGTGATTATCGGCGGCAAAGGCAACGATAATTTGAACGGTGACGAAGGCGACGATACTTATGTGTGGAGCCGCGGCGACGGCTTTGACACCGTTTATGACACGGCCGGCAATGACAGCATTCGTTTCGGTGCCGGAATTTGCTTTGAGGATTTGAAGTTTGCCTATGACAAAGGAGATTTGCTGATCACGCTGTTTGACGATCCTGCTCAGGGAATGCGGATAAAGAGCTTTTTTGACAATCGCAATATTTACAAGATCGAAAAATTGCAGTTTGCCGACGGCAGCAGCTTCAATCTGGCCGAAAGCGGGTTGACGCTTCGACAGTCCGATGCGGCCGAGCAAAGTCAGGGAACCGCCTATGATGATATTATTTACGGAAACGGCGGCAGTGATACCATTCATGCCAAGGGCGGCAACGACATTATCATCGGCGGCAAAGGCGATGACATTTTGCACGGTGACGATCCTTATGACGGTGAACCGGGCAATGATACTTATATCTGGAATCTCGGCGACGGTTTTGACGAATTGCATGACGAACGCGGCAGCAATATTATCCGTTTCGGCGCCGGCATTGCCTTGAGCGATCTGACTTTTCGTTACAGCGGAACCGATTTCGGGCTGGATATTTATGTTAACGGCGACCGTACTCAGGGAATGCGACTGGTTAACTATTACTATAATAACAAAGGGATTCATTATACGCTGCAGTTTGCCGACGGGACAACGAAGAATTTGGCCGCAAGCGGGTTGGTGCTTCATCAGTCTGATATCGGCGGTTCGTGCAGCGGCCGCGGCTATGATGACGTGATTTACGGCGGCAGCGGCGATGATACGATTTACGGGTATGCCGGCAACGACACTCTTATCGGCGGCAAGGGCAACGACCGGTTGGAAGGCGGCGAAGGCAGCGATACTTATATTTGGAACCTCGGCGATGGCTTTGACGTGATTGACGACGGGTATTCGGAAACGGACACAATCCGTTTCGGCGCCGGTATCAGCCTCACTCAGCTTGCGTTTGAACGGGATAATCATCACTTGTACGTTTATGTCAACGGCGACCGTACTCAGGGGATGAAAATTGTCGATTGTTTTTACGGCAATGCCTGCAAATTCAGGTTGGAATTTGCCGACGGAACCGTGTTTGTGCCCGGTGCGCAGGGAATGACGCTCACGCAGTCGGATAAGAACGACAATGTCAGCGGTACAGCTTTTGATGACGTTATTTACGGAAACGGCGGCGATGACACCATTCACGGCGGAGACGGCAACGACGTTCTGTACGGCGGAACCGGTTGCGATGTTTTGGACGGCGGTTTGGGCCATGACGTGTATGTTTGGAACCTCGGCGACGGCTTTGACGAAATCCGCGACGACGGCGAAAATACGGTCAGGTTCGGCGCCGGAATTGCTTTTGAGGATTTAAGCTATGTTCGCAGCGGTACCGACTTGCTGGTGTATGTTAAAGGAGATTACGGGCAGGGACTGAAGTTCTACGATTACTTTTACGGCAACCGGCCGGTTTATCAACTGGAATTTGCCGACGGCAGCAGTCGGGTGATGGAGGTCGATCAGATAACTCAGGATCCGAACGGCGTGCCGCAGACGATTTACGGTACCGACGGCGATGACGTTCTGACCGGCGGCAACGGAGCGGATGTGATCGAAAGCGGAGACGGAAATAACACGATTTGCGGCGGTCGCGGGAATGATATTATCAAAGGCGGCAACGGGAACGATATTTATGTTTGGAATCTCGGTGACGGTTTTGACGAAATCCGACAGAGCAACGGCAATGACACGATTCAGTTCGGCGACGGCATCGGCTGGGATGACCTGCGGTTTCGGCAGGAAGTGTACGATTTGGTGATTTGGGTTAACAATGACCTTTCTCAAGGCATGCGGATTAAGAACTTTTTTTCCTATAACCGTAACTGTTCCACCGTGCAGTTTGTGGCGTTTGCCGACGGGACACGGCGGGATATCCGCAACAGCGGTTTGACTTTGCATCAGTTCAGCACCGGTATGGCCGTAGAGGGAACCGCTTATGACGATGTGATTTTCGGCGGTGACGGAAATGATGAACTGGAAGGTAATGACGGCAACGATATTTTATGCGGCGGCAAGGGCAACGACCGGTTGGAAGGCGGCGAAGGCGACGACATTTATCTTTATAACCGCGGTGACGGTTTGGATGTGATAACGGACGGTTTGGGCAATGATTGTATCCGCTTTGGGGACGGTATTGCTTTTGATAACCTGAAATTTATGAACGATAACGGCAGCTTGCGGATTTTTATCGATGATGATCGTCAACAGGGGGTTGTGATTTCCGATTATTTCAAATACGACAATTATCGGCATAAAGTTTTGGAATTTGCCGACGGCAGCCGGTTTGATCCGGGAAGTTCGGGCCTGACTTTGCATCAGTTAAACGGCGACGAAACCATACAGGGAACCGCCTGTGACGATATAATCTTCGGCGGAGACGGCAACGATCGGATTATGGCCGGCAACGGAAATGATATTCTGCACGGCGGTTTGGGCCATGATTATCTTGAAGGCGGCGAAGGTGATGACGTTTATACTTATAATCTGGGTGACGGACTGGATACGATTTATGATACCGGCGGTCATGACACCTTGATGTTCGGCGCCGGAATTTCGCCGGAGCGGCTGTCGGTCGTTTCAGAAAACAATTGCCTGAAAATTCTGATCGACGGGGATGAAGGGCAAGGCGTTGTGATTCAAAATCCCAACAGCAGCGGCCGGATTGAAGAAATCGTTTTTGCCGATGACAATGTGAGTATCAACGGGGCGCAACAGCTGATTCAGGCATTGAATGTTTTCAGTGCGGAAAGTTTGCAGGGACAGGAAATGATCACCGTCCATACGGTGTCGGGCTGGAACGAAACGGCTAATTTGACCTGCTGTGCCGGCGACAATCTGCTGAAAAAAGCCGGGTAGGCAAGGAGTACCGAAATTGTATCGATATAATATCAATAAAAATGATATTATATTATTGACAATCGTTAAAAAATATGCAATTTACATACAGAAAACGATTGTTGATGCGCTCTTAGCTCAGCAGGATAGAGCAACAGCCTTCTAAGCTGTGGGTCAGAGGTTCGAATCCTCTAGAGCGCGCCAGTTTATCAAGCACCTCTTAACGAGGTGTTTTTTTTGTATCAAAAAACTGTGATCAGGCAAGTGATTGATGACAACGTCACGGATTAGAGAAAGCTGATTGACAGCGGATAACATTTAATTTATAAAGAAAAAGTCCGGTGCTGGAACACCGGACTTTGTCCTAATATATGTAAAGCGGAGAGGAAGCAAGTCATTGCTCTCCTTTTGGGACAACCGTTTGTCAGACTGCTTTTGATATGGTGATCGGCGATTATCAGAATATCCGCTTGATATTAATTGTTTTTATCACTGATCATATCTTCCAGTTTTTGTTTGGCGCGGTCCAACTGTTCGGTGTCGGTCAGATTGCTGCCGGCGCGGTTCATGTAAAAAAGCAGCCGGTGCAACGCCAATGACGGATCGTTGTCGGCGCCGTCAAGCAGGGTTTGGACAATTTGCGGCGCTTTTTGCGTAAATGTGCTTGCGGGGGTGTGATAAGAAGTATGAACTTCTTCACTCCAGTAATCATTTTTTTCCATCGTTTTTCTCCGTTCCAATCATTGCCGTTTTACCAAGATAAGCGGCAAAAACCGCAATTAAAGCCGGACAATGGTTATAAAAGGGTTGCCAATCGTACGAAGACGGGCTATGCTGAGGTCACTAAACGATCAATCGGAGAAAGCCGTTATGAATATATTAGCCGAAATTGCCGGTTACATTGCCGGAATTTGTATTGCAACCTGTTTTTTGCCCCAGACCCTGCAAACGATAAAGACGAAAAACGTCCAAGATTTGTCGTTGTTCAGTTATATTATTTATTGTACCGGCATGATTTGTTGGGCGTTGTACGGCATTTATCTGCATTCGGTTCAGATGATTTTGTTCAATCTGATTTCGCTGTATTTTGCCGGAACGATACTGTTTATGATTGTCAAGTATAAGAAGAAATCTTAGAAATTTTGCGGTCGCCTTAGATTATGCCGTTTTTTCGGTATTTTTTATCGAGCCGATAACGGAAATCAGATAGACAACTCCGGCCAGCATGACAATAACGGCGCCGGTTTGAGAACCGCTCAGGTCCGAAGCCAGCCCCATCACGGGCGGAAACACCGCACCGCCGAAAATCCCCATGATCATCAGACCTGAAATTTCATTTTTCTTTTCGGGCAGATGCAGGATCGCCTGAGAAAACATAATCGGAAACAAGTTGGCGTTGTTAAAGCCGATCAGGGCAATTGAAACGTACAGGGCCGTCCGTTGTTCAAAAACGATCAAACCAAGCAAGCCGACGCCAAGCAAAATGACGCTGACGGCGTAAAAACGGCGGGTGGAAAAACGGCTGAGAATAAATGCACCGGCCAGGCTTCCGGCGGTACGAAACAGAAAATAGGCGCTGGTTGCATAAGCGGCGTTTGCCAAAGGCAGGTTCAGCTTATCCATAATGACCCGCGGCAGCGAAAGGTTAACGCCGACGTCAATGCCGACATGGCAGACAATTCCGATAAAGCAAAACAAAACCGTGGCATCGCCGAGCAGGGCAAAACATTCTCTGAAAGTAAATGCGCGGCCGGTTATTTCTTCTTCTCTGATTTTTTCTGCTGCCAGAGAGACCGTCGCAATAATGCCTTCAATCAGAAAAACGGCAAACAAGAGCCGCCAATTGCCGTTATGAACGGCAAACCAACCGGCAATCATCGGGGCCGAAAGGGCTGCAACGGCTTTGACAAACTGGCCGAAGGTAAGGGCAGCGGAGAGTTGTTGGGGGCTGACAATGTTTGACAACAACGGGTTGAGTGATACCTGCATCATCGCATTGCCGATGCCGAGCAGAGAAAAAGTGAGCAGCATCAGAGGCAGATTATAGTCGGTTAACGGCAAAATCATTGCTGCCAGCGTCAGAACAAGGCTGATCAGCACGGTTTTGCGGCGCCCGATTTTGTTCATCAGCATTCCGGTTGGAACCGAGCAGATTAAAAACCAAAAGAAAACCATGGAAGAGAACAGGTTGGCAACGGAATCGGAGAGAGAAAAATCGGCCTTGACATAGTTGGTGGCGATGCCGACCAGATCAATAAAGCCCATGGCAAAGAAAGTCAGCATGATCGGAATGAGCTTGAGCAGTATACGGTTTTTAGGACTCATTTGTGTGTTCTCCCGTCTCTGATAGATGTTGAAGCTGTACGGATAACGATGCAACTTTCTTATGATATATTCCGTATTTGCAAATAATCAATTGTTGCGGATGCCGATACGATATTCTTTGAATTTGGGTTGATCGGCAATCAGGGCGGCATAGGGAGAATCTAATTCGGAAACGCGCTGCGGTTTTGGCGATGCCGTTATAACCAGAGGATCGACGGTGCGGTTTTTGCAAAAGATACGGTCCAGGCACGGTTCGGCATTGTCGCAAAAATATTCGGGCGGATTTTGCAGCATTTGATAATAACCGGCCAGTTCCTTGTCCTGAAGACCGGAGGCTTCGATTGTTTGGATGATTTCCGCATCACCGCGGTTGTAAAAGTCTTCCAGTTTGAGAAGAGAGATATCGATGGCGCGGCGAAACATCAGGGCAGAAACGCAAAACTGGACCGCGGAGGCAAAACCCGACCACATGTTATGGTTGAGATGATAAAAAAGACGGCTGAATTTTATTGCTGCGTTCAGATTGTCAAATACGAAAGAACCGTTATGTATAACCAGCCGGCCGAGGATAACGTCTTTATCTTCCAACGTCAGATCACCGCTTAAAACACCGGCCCGCAAGCAATAGTCGATGCGGTCGGCACAGATGTCGGGCAGTTGGTTTTCCTTAAGCGGAAAACGGCTTTCGTCCAATATACGGTCAAGGTTGAAGCCGTGACGGGTAATGATTGCGGCCAGTGAAGAACGACGTACAAAGTTGTCGTGCAAGCGGTCTTGACAATTCTGTGTTTTTTCGCCTTCGGCTTCGCGGAGAATATAATCAATCGTGTGCGAAAAAGCCGAGTGAGAAACATCGTGAATCAAACCGGCTATTTGTTCTTCCAAAGGGGCATTGAAACGACGTAACAGAAGCATGACGCCGACCGAATGCCGGTAACGGGTATAATCGCGGTGTCCGGATGCATAAGGAGATCCGGGATAATAGCCGCCCATGCCGATTTGCTGCAGACGCTGCAATTCCGGCGCCTTGAGCAGTTCAATCAATACCGGTTGGTCAATTTCGGCTTGGCCGTAAAGAATGTCGTTGATAATCATGTTTCACCTCTGCGAAGATCATCGCATTGAAATTGAAAAATGCAAACGAAAAAAGCTGTTTTCCCCCGTGAGGGAGAAAAACAGCTTTAGACGGTGGTTCTTTTTATGCAAAAAAGCACAACAGAACGCCGATGATTACGCTCAAGTTAGACAGCCCCGCATGGCCGATTACTAACGCGGCGGTAATGAAGTGTACATCTTCGGTCAGTTTTCCCGATGATTTTCTGTCGGCTGCAAACCGGAAAACAACTGTCGGCATCAGCATAAACAGGAACATTTCCAATCCGACGACAACCGGAAAAAACAGGTTATCGAACAGATACCACATGACGCCGAAAACCGCCGGAGCCGTCAACAGCATGATGATCAGGCAGATTTTGAACGGCATCGGGCGCGAACGAAAGAAGTTGCACAACGAAATGATGCCAAACGCAATTGCCGGAGGAACCGTAAACGCCAGAACGGGCGGGCCGATCACCAGGCAGCTGAAAACGCCGAAAGAGACTGCAAAAACCATCAGGGTCGGAAAATGCCAGCGCCCAAGATTTTTACGTCCGATCAGCAGGATCAGGAAGCTGAACAGGGTTGCAAAACTGCTGAGATCTTTGACGGAGTTGATGAACTGGTTGTAGAAATCACCCCAGGGTGCGAAAACCGCCATGATAAGAGACGCAGTTGCAAAGACCTTAAACAAAACTGAAGAGATATGCGGCATCAGTTTGTTCGGATCGATTACATCGGTGTGCGGAACCCGGGCACCGAAAAATAGTTTTTTTGCCATATTCTTAAGATTAATAATTATCAATTAAACTTATTATAAGAAATTTAGACAAAAAGTCAAGTCAATTTACATTTTTGCAAAAACGGTGCTGTCAGAGGGTCAGCTTATAGGCGTCTTGGGCAATGACCAATTCTTCGTCGGTGGGAATGACCAATACCCGTACCTGTGAGTTTGGTTTGGTTATTTCGGCAAATCCGTGAACGGCGGCGTTGGCCTCGGGATCGAAATCAACCCCCAGCCAGGCCAGTTTTTCGCAGATGCGGCGGCGAATAAAATCGGAATTTTCACCGATGCCGGCGGTAAAAACGATCGCGTCGACGCCGTTCATTGCCGCGGTATAAGCGCCGATGTATTTGACAATTTGATAAACATAGCTGTTCATTGCCCTAACGGCAGCCGGGTCGTTCTGATGAAAAAGCGCTTCAATGTCACGGCGGTCGTTGTGCCCCTCGGAGAGGGCATAGAGACCGCATTGCTTGTTCAGCATCATATTAACTTCATCGGCGCTTTTGTTTTGGGTTTTCATGATATACAGCGGAATGAACGGATCAATGTCGCCGCAGCGCGTACCCATAAAAATGCCCGGAACGCCGCCGAACCCCATTGAGGTGTCGATGCTTTTGCCGTTTTTGACCGCGGTGACGGAAGCGCCGTTGCCGAGATGGCAGGTAATGAAACGGCCGCTTTTGCCCAGATATTCAACCGCTTTTTGCGAAACGTAATAATGGGAAGTGCCGTGGAAGCCATAACGGCGGATGCGGTATTTTTGATATTGTTCGGCGGGCAGGGCGTACATACAGGCTTCTTTGGGCATGCTTTGATGAAAGGCCGAATCAAAAGTTGCCGTTTGCGGCATTTGCGGCAGCAGCTTTTTTATGGCCTCAATCCCCAGAATGAAGGCATGACCGTGCAACGGCAGCAAATCGGCGGTTTCGTATATCTTTTCCATAACGTTATTATTGATGAGGACGGATTTGTCAAAATATTCGCCGCCGTGACCGAGACGATGCCCGACCGCTGACAGTTCGGAAATATCGGATAAAACGGCGGGAATCAGCAGCCGAAAAATTTGTTCGAGTGTCGTTTTGTGATCCGGCAGCGGCATGTTTTGGGTAATGACTTGTCCGTCCGGTGTTTTCAACGTCAGGTTAGAGTCCTTTTCGCCGATCCGTTCGGCAAGGCCTTTTGCCATGACGCGGTGGGTGTTGTCATCCATATTGAACAATTGATATTTGAGGCTGGAAGAGCCGGAATTGAGCACCAGAATTTTTTTCATGTTACTTTCCCGAAAGTTATGTCTGCCGCATAGTAGATAATTTTGCGCCGGTTGGCAATAATTTATTTTTTTGGCTTGAATAGAAGCATAAAAATAGTATTTTATCAGATATATTTGGATAAGGAGCAGAAAAATGGCGGAGTATAAGACAAAAGTTTTGATTATCGGATCGGGACCGGCCGGCTATACCGCCGGCATTTATGCCGCGCGGGCGGGGATGCGTCCGGTGCTGGTCAGCGGTACCCAGAAAGGCGGCCAGCTGACAATTACCACTGATGTTGAAAATTTTCCCGGTTTTCCCGAGCCGATCAACGGAAGCGAGTTGATGCAGCGGATGCATGATCAGGCGGTTAACGTCGGTGTGACCATCGTCGAAGATCAAATTTCCGAAGTTTATTTTGCCGAAAATCCGTTCGTTTTAATTTCTGAGGGCGCAAACTCTTATTGTGCCGACAGCGTGATTATTGCCACCGGGGCTTCGGCGCGCTGGCTCGGACTGCCTAACGAAGAAAAGTTTCGCGGCTACGGCGTTTCGGGGTGTGCGACCTGTGACGGTTTTTTCTATCGCAATAAGGATGTCGTGGTGGTCGGCGGCGGCAATACGGCCGCCGAAGAAGCGCTGTATCTGTCGGGGATTGCCAAAAACGTCACTTTGATACATCGTCGCGACCAGTTGCGCGCCGATAAGGTGATGCAGGACAGAATAAAGAATAATCCGAAAATTCAGGTGGAATGGGACAGCGTGATAGAAGACATTTTGGGCACCGATACCCCCAAAGGCGTGACCGGCGTCCGGATTAAGAATTTGAAAACCGATAAATACAAGGATCTTGAAGTGGACGGCGTCTTTATTGCGATCGGACACAAACCCAATACCGAAATATTTAAAAATGCCGTAGATCTCGACAAGGACGGTTATGTCGTGACATCTCCGGGAAGCTGCCGCACCAGCGTTAACGGGGTTTTTGCCGCCGGAGACGTTAAAGACGCCGTTTACCGTCAGGCAGTTACGGCTGCCGGATCGGGGTGTCAGGCGTTTTTGGAAGCTCAGCGTTATTTGCAGGAGTGCAAATCCTAACTCGGCAAGGAAGACGGCAGCAACATTGCCGCCGGGATAGGATTATTCTTCGGTCAAAACGACATCGCTGCCGGCGGTTTCTTTGAAAGTTTCGGCGTCAAAGTCGTGATGGGTATTGTTGGGAAAAGAACAACCGCATTTGTCATCTTCGCGGCATTCGCATTTGTCTTCGAAATTTTCGATAATCATCTTTTTTTCTTTTTTTCTCATAATAACCTCGTTAAAAAATTAAAGCCGGATCTGTTATATCCGGCTTTAAAGTTATTGCGTCTTTATGAAATTTAAAGGGGCTAATAAATGACTTCGAGAATTTCAAAGGATTTTTTTCCGCCCGGTGCCGTATATTCGGCAACATCGCCCACTTCTTTGCCGATCAGCGCTTTGGCCAGCGGCGAAGAGAGGGAGATTTTGTTTTTTTCGATATCGGCTTCATAATCGCCGACGATCTGGTATTTGCTTTCGCGGTCGGTATCTTCGTCAACGACCAGAACCACGGCGCCGAAACGGACAATGCCGCCTTTGTTGAGACTGGGATCAATGACCTGGGCACGGCTGATAACCGCTTCCAGTTCCTGAATTCGTCCTTCGATAAAGCTTTGTTTCTCCTTGGCGGCAGAATATTCGGCATTTTCGGACAAATCGCCGTGAGAGCGCGCTTCGGATATGGCGGCAATAATGTTGGGGCGTTCGACGCCTTTTAAATTTTTCAGTTCCTGCTCAAGTGCAGTAAACCCTTCTTTGGTTAAAGGGAACTTATCCATCTCTGTTACCTCTGTGATTAAAATTAAAAAAATTTTGACTGCGAAAAGGATTACCTTTCACAGTCATTAATACGTTATTTTGATGTTAAACAGATATAACACATAAAATGAATTTGGCAAGAGAAATTTCTGCCAAACCGTGATTTTTTGCTATACATCCCCGAAAGGTGTGGTATATATTGACAATGTCAATTCAGAACTATCGGGAGATGTGGCAATGAGAAAAATTTATATGTTGGCGGCCGTATCCGTTTTGGTCGGTGCCGCCTCCGGTGCCCAAGCCATAGACAGCACAGGCTGCGGGCTGGGGTCAATGGCCTGGCGCGGCGTGTCGGGACCGGAGGCGCAAGTGTTGGCCGTCACCACCAATACGTCTACCGGAAGCCAGACTTTCGGTATTACTTTCGGCACCTCGGGATGTGATCCGCAAGGACGGGTAACCGGCGGAACCCAGAGAATGGTGTTTGATTTTATTCAAAACAATATGGAACAATATGCGCTGGACGCGGCACGCGGCGAAGGGGAAACGCTGGAAACGGTAGCCGGAATGCTGAATGTGGACAAGAAGACGTTTGCAGCAAAATCACAGCAGTATTTTGCTTCGATTTTTCCCGACGACAACGTTGATGCCGTTTATGTGACGGCGAAAATTTTTGAAATTTTTGCTGTTTAACTTGTTATCGGGCGGCTGCGGAAAAATCTCGCACCGCCTTTTATTCTGTCGTTTTTTCAAAAGCTTGCAAGCGATATTTTAATTAATGAAATTCGGACTGTTTTTTCTCTTCTTTCTGTTTTGTCACGGTGCTGCGGCGAAAGAAAGGCTTTTTGCCTACGATCGGCAGTGGTTGGCGTTGCTGCATTACCAGTCCGGAATATTTTCGGAATATGTCGGCAGTATCGACTCATCCGGTTTTTACTTGGCCGAAAACGGCCGTTATGATCCGGAAGCGGAACTGCGAGCGACGGTCGAATTATTTTCCAAAAGGGTTGACAGTGAAACGATATGTCGTTTTCCGGCAAGATATAAATTATTATTAAACAACAGACTAATTAAAAAGATTGATGTTAAATGTGAAGAATACGACGAATTTCTTTCCGATCTTCGTCCGGCCGGAATCACTTTGTTGTTTACGGACGCTTATATGAACAATCCGTCTTCGATGTTCGGACATACGCTGCTTCGGATTGATACCGGCCGCAGCGGGACCCAGCTGCTGGCGCACGGGGCGAATTACGGCGCTTTTACGGAAGGAAAAGAAAATACGCTGTTATATGCCGTTTACGGCCTGAGCGGCGGTTATGAAGCCGGGTGGACGGTCAGACCTTATCACAGCGTCATCAATACTTATAACAATATTGAAAATCGGGACATTTGGGAGTTTCAGCTTGATTTTTCGGCTGAAGAACGCGATATGCTGGCAGCGCATTTATGGGAACTGGGACATACCCGCAGCCGTTATTACTTTTTTACCAAAAACTGTTCTTACATGATTATGGAGATGTTGGATGCGGTGCGGCCGTCGCTGGCGCTGGCACGACAATTTCCGCTGCAGACGATTCCGCTTGATACGGTCAAAGCGGTTTACCGTACGCCCGGTTTGGTTAAAGATGTCAATTACCGTCCGTCGCGCCGGACCGAAATTGTTAATCGGCTGGAGCAAATGAATTTGCGGCAGAAAAGGGCCTTTTTGAGGGCTGTTCGCGAAGAAGACCATGATTTGCCGGAAATTGAAGCCGCCGAAAAGGCTGACGTGTTGGAAACGGCTTATCAATATGTGCAATATCAGTTTGTAAGCAAAGAACTTGAACTTTCCGAATATCGCCGCCGGAGTTTTGCCGTTCTTGCCGCCCGCAACCGCCTTGGGATTCAAAAATCGGAAACGCCGGCAAAACCGGAAACTGTGTCGCCTCTCCGTTCGCACGAAGCGATGCGGGCAACTTTTGGAATCGGAAGCCGCAACGGTAAGATTTTTCAGGAGATTTCGTATCGGCCGGCCTACCATTCGCTGACAGATGCGAGCGACGGTCTGGCGACGGGGGCCGAAATTAACTTTTTTAACCTGAAACTCCGTCACTATGATCACGCGGATAAAACCGTTTTGGATCGACTGGATATTCTTGGTATCAGGTCATTAGCGCCGGCGGATGAACTGTTTTCTCCCCGGTCGTTTACGATTGCTCTTAATATCTCGCGGGAAAATGATCCGCTGACCGGCGGTGAAGGATATGTTTTGAACGGCGGTGTCAGTGCCGGAAAAACAATTGCTGCCGCTGACAGCCTTTATTTTTATGCTATGGGCGGCGTTGCCGGCGGATACGGCGGCTTTTTGCCCCGCAATCAATATGCGGCTTTTGAACTTACGACAGGTCTGTTTGCCGGGTGGGGATCTTTGAAACTGCTGGCGGAAGCAACAAAAAGCTTTTCTTCTTCCCGGTTTGCCGACCGGATGCGTTACCGGGCCGAAGTCGGGGTTTCTTTGACGCAAAACTGGGGAGTGGCAGCAGAGTATCTCTATGACGAAAACGAGAAAGGAGAAGATGATGAGGAATTTGTCACTTCGGTTCGGTACTATTTCTAAAAAAGCTTGCGGTGTGACAAGAATGCGGTTATAATGTCTTTGTTGAAAAAGATTATTCTGTGTATGTATTGTTTTTGAACAGCGGAATTTTTTCTTTTGTTTAAAATAAAATTTTAACATTATGAAAATTAAAAAAATGATCAGGCGGATATTTGAAAATGACTTTCGGATATTTGCCGTCGTCTGTGAGGTTTGCGCCGTTATTTTTACGGTCTGGGCCTGTTGCTGCGAGAAATGCTTTTTCTGGCATGAAATCGCTTTTCTGTTTGCTCTTCCGTTTTTGGTATGGGCGGGTGAAAAGTTGTTTGTTTTTCTGTTGGCAGTGGGGATGACAATTGCCGATTTGTTCGAAAAGAACTGATTCCGCGTTTATCTGCGGTAAAACGACGTCTGTAAAGGCGTCGTTTTTTTGTGCCGTTCGGCTGACAAGACGTTTTTCCTTTTGGTTTTTTATGAGGTTTGTCTTGCATTTTGCGGTTAAGCGTTATATTTTTTATCACAAACTGTGAGAGTTTTTGATACAGATGATTATACAGGGAGAATAAAATGTTAAGAGACGAAATTCAGACTGCCGTCAAAGAAGCAATGAAAAACCACGAAGCCGAACGTTTGAGCACGGTACGGATGATCTTGGCCGGCATAAAGGAAAAAGACGTGGACGCGCGCGGCAAGGGCAAGGAATGCGCAAGTGAGGCGGATATTCTGTCGATGATGCAGACAATGATCAAACAGCGTCAGGAATCGGCTAAAATTTATCGCGAAGGCAATCGTGCCGAACTGGCGGAAAAGGAAGAAGCCGAAATTGCGGTGATTCAGGGCTTTTTGCCCAAGCAAATGGATGATGCCGAAGTTGAAGCCGCCGTCAGAGCGGCGATTGAAGAAACCGGCGCCGCATCAATGAAAGACATGGGCAAAGTGATGGGTGCTTTGAAGCAGAAATATGCCGGTCAAATGGATTTCGGCGCTGTTTCCGGCAAAATTAAAGCGATGTTGAGTTAGGCGGCGGATGGAAACCGACTTTCAGAAATTTTTGGATGAACTGCGTTCCCGGGTTTCGGTGGCCGATGTCGTCGGCGCCAAGGTTAAACTTGTCCGCAAGGGGAAGGAATATATGGGACTGTGTCCTTTTCACAATGAAAAGACGCCGTCTTTTACCGTTAACGAAGCCAAAGGATTCTACCATTGTTTCGGTTGCGGCGCTCACGGAGACATCATCAAATTCGAAATGGAGGCCAACGGGCTGCCTTTTATTGATGCCGTAACCAAACTGGCCAACAAAGCCGGCTTGAGAGTGCCGCAAATCAGCCGTGAAAATCCGGAAGAAGTTCAAAAACGCAGTTCATGGTATGAAATTACTGAAATGGCGGCTGCTTATTTTGAAAAAAATCTGCGTCTGACCGGCGGAAAAGCGGCGATGGCCTATTTGGAACGGCGCGGGTTTGACGAAAACATCATCAAAAAATTCCGTCTCGGGTACGCGCCGGACAACAACGGATTGAGAGCCTGGCTGGCTTCGAGAAATGTCAGCGAAAGCGATATGATCGAGTTGGGTTTGGCGGTATTGTCGGAAAAAAACGGCAAAATCTACGACTTTTTCCGCGACCGTGTCATTATTCCGATTATGGACAAACGGGGAAGGGTGATCGCTTTCGGCGGACGGGTGATGGGAGACGGTCAGCCCAAATATCTGAATTCGCCGGATACGCCGATCTTTAACAAACGACGGGTGCTCTACAATTTGAATTATGCGCGCGATAAGGCGTTTGAAAAACGGCGGATTGTCGTCTGCGAAGGGTATATGGACGTGATTGCCCAGGCAAAGTACGGTTTTGAGTATGCGGTGGCGCCGCTCGGAACCGCGCTGACCGAGGAACAAATTACCGAAGCTTGGAAAATCTGTCCCGAACCGACCTTGTGTTTTGACGGCGACAATGCCGGTATTCATGCGGCCACCCGTTCGATTGACCGGGCATTGCCGATTTTGAAAGCCGGATATTCGCTCAAATACGTCTTTTTGCCCGACAAGATGGATCCGGACGAGTTTTTGCGTGCCAAAGGGGCGGAAGAATATGAAAACGCTCTGCAAAACACGGTGCCGCTGGCAGATTTGTTATGGCGCAAAAACGTCGAATCGGTTCCGGCCGAAACCCCGGAACAGAAAGCGCTGTTTGAGAAAACGCTTTTGGAAGAAGTGTCCAAAATTACCGACGAAAAAGTGCGCGGCTATTATTTGCAAGACATGAAAAGCCGTATTTATGCGCGGTTTCGACCGGTTGCCGTTCCGCGTCCGGAAAGCGGAAACGAAAAACGAAGCTTTGCCGATGCGGCAAAACGTAAAAACGGCCCCGTCCGCAGCAATGCCGCCAAACCGCAACCGGTTAAAATCACGTTGGACGAGATGGTGGCCAAGTTTATTGCCGCCGCCATGTTTTGTTATCCGTGCCTGATCGGCGAATATGAAGAAAAGGCCGGAATGTTTGAAATCGGTGACGAAAGCCTGCGGCTGTTGTTGGAAAAAATGGCGGAAGTTTATCATCAGCATGAACCGACGGAGAGTTCCGCTTTGTATCAGGCCTTGAAAGAAGAAGGCTTCTCCCGTTATATTGACGCTTTGTGGCAGGTTCAGATGATTCGACAGCAAAATCCGGATTTGCGCAAACTGCGCCGCGACATTGACAATACGATTTTGGAAATGCAGCTGAAACAGCTTGACAACGAAATATGCGATTGCCGACGCCGGATCGAAACTGCCGAGTCGTTTCCCGAAGAAGTTTATCAACGCTATCAAATGCTGAAAAAAGAGCGTGCTCTTTTGCTGGCGGAAAAAAATATCGAATAACGGTTGTGTTCACAAAACGGCTCAATTACTTACTTTAGTTGTATTGTCGTTTGCAAAGGCGAAATTATTTATAAGAGTGGTGTTGACAAATTGACAAGAAAACTCTAAAAAAGAGCGGCTAGCAACTTGTTCTCCGAATGCAACGTTCGGCAGAAAAAAATCGATTTTTGGGAAAAAATATGTCAGATACAGAAAATCAAGACTTTTATGAGGCCGGCGCTGTCGACGCCCCGCTGATTGACAGTTTGGGAAGCGCTATCAAACGGGTGGTCGAAAAAGGAAAAGCCCGCGGCTATATTACGGTGGAAGAACTCAACAAAGCTCTGCCGTCCGATAAGGAATCTTCCGAGCAAATTGAAGATATAATGTCGGAAATTTCGGATATGGGAATCAGTATCATCTCTGAATCCGAAGCCGATAATTTTGAACCCGAGGAAGAAGCGGAAGACGATACGGACTTTGAGGAATCAGGCAATTTTGACGAAAAAGACATGGGGCGTTACGATGACCCGGTCCGGATGTATTTAAAAGAAATGGGCTCGGTGGAACTGCTGTCGCGCGAAGGCGAAATTGCGATTGCCAAGCGGATCGAAGCCGGCAAAACCGTCATGATCGACGGTTTGTGCGAAAGCCCGATGACAATTAAGGCGATTGCGGGATGGAAAGATGATCTGCTTTCCGGCAAAATGCAACTGCGCGACGTGGTCGACTTGGAAATGATGTACGGCGACGACCCGGAAGCGTTGGTTTATGAAGACGAAGAAAGCGCACCGGTGGACGATTTGGAAAAAGTGGCCGCCGAGTTGGAAAAGAAAGAAAATCTGGATGACATTGACGAGGATCTGACCGACGATATCGATCTGGAAGACGCCGTGGACGACGAAGAAAACGCCGATGAAGACGAAGATACGGCAGGAATTGACGGTGAAGCCGGCGACGAAGCGGTTGACGGCGCGGCACATATGGACGATTCCGAAGACGGAGTCGGCGGCCATTCGTCGGCTTCTGTCTCGGCGATGGAAGAAGCTTTGTGGGAACCGGTTCTGGAAATTTTGACCCGCATCTCCAGTTATTATGATGATTTGAAAAAAATCCAAAGTCAGCGGGTGGAAGCGATTCTGGCGGGAAAAAGCATTAAGCCTGCCGTCGAAAAGAAATATGTTCAGGTTAAACGGGAACTGGTCGAATTGATGAGTTCGATCCATCTTAACGCCGTCCGAATTGAACAACTGGTCGAACAGCTGAATGATCTGAACAAACGTTTGATGGGGCTGGAAGGCAAATTGTTGCGTTATGCGCTCGCCTGCAAAATCAAGCGAGAAGATTTTCTTGACGTTTATCAAAAATCGGAATTGGATCCGAACTGGGTCGAAAACGTTTCGCGCAAAAAAGACAAGCACTGGCAGGATTTTGTAAACAGATACGGCGCCGAAGTCGTGGAACTGCGCGACAGCGTGGCCCGCATGGCTCAGGAATGCGGTTTGCCGATTACCGAATATCGCCGGATGGTTGATACGATTAAGAAAGGCGAACGCGAAGCCGAACGTGCCAAAAAAGAGATGATTGAAGCCAACCTGCGTCTGGTTATTTCAATTGCGAAAAAATACACCAACCGCGGTTTGCAGTTTTTGGATCTGATTCAGGAAGGCAACATCGGCCTGATGAAGGCGGTTGACAAGTTTGAGTATCGCCGCGGTTATAAGTTCTCGACTTATGCCACCTGGTGGATCCGTCAGGCGATTACGCGTTCGATTGCCGATCAGGCGAGAACGATCCGTATCCCGGTTCATATGATCGAAACCATCAATAAACTGGTCAGAACCTCACGGCAGATGCTGTCGGAAATGGGACGCGAGCCGGTACCGGAAGAACTGGCGGCCCGGTTGTCGATGCCGCTTGAAAAAGTGCGCAAAGTGATGAAAATTGCCAAAGAACCGGTCAGTTTGGAATCTCCGGTCGGTGATGAGGAAGACTCTTCCCTCGGCGATTTTATTCCCGACGAGAGCGCTTTGCAGCCGCTTGATTCGGCCATCCATACCAACCTGAAAGAAACCTGCACCCGCATCCTGTCGTCGTTGACGCCGCGCGAAGAACGGGTTTTGCGGATGCGTTTCGGCATCGGTATGAATACAGACCATACGTTGGAAGAAGTGGGACAGCAATTTAACGTTACCCGCGAGCGTATCCGCCAAATTGAGGCCAAAGCGCTGCGCAAGCTGAAACATCCGAGCCGGTCACGCAAGTTACGTTCGTTTTTGGATCAATAAAAGAAAAAAACTCCCTCAAACAGGGAGTTTTTTTTATCTGAATTAGTTTAAGACGTATACCGGTTGACGGCAAGGCCGGCGCGGGCGGTTCAAGGCAAAGAAGTTACGGTCGTCGTCTTTTTAAACAGAATGCTGAAAATATAAAAAACAGTCCGATTTTTAAAAGGAAAAGTCTGGTTGACAAAATATTGTTTTTTTGTATAATAAAGATGTTAAAAAATTATAAACTTGATTACTATGAGTATGCAACAGATTATCAATGCAGCTAAAGAAAACTACAATGTTGCCGTTAATATGGCTTCCATGTTTTTAACCGGTGAAATCGAACCCAAAAATCCGGGCGAAGTCCTGATGATGTTTGACGCAAGTCAACGTTGGTTGGAAAAGGCAGCGCAGTCAAAAACGACATCCGAGTTTCCGGACCTCGTATTTCTGAGCGATCAAAAGGAACAGCTGATCCGGCTGGTTCTGACGCACGAACAACGTTTTCTCAGCTATGTCGAAACTTTTATCGGCAGCGATACCCCTCTGAAAGGAGTGTTCTCCAAGCTGGCTAACGCGCTCGAAGCTCAGGAAGGGGCTTCGGCAGAATGGAAAAAGTATCGGGAAGCATAAGATGCTTGCCCGTTATTAAATAAACACTTGAGCGACAAAAAGCTTGAGTGTTTATTTTTTTTGCACTAATACAACAGGCAGCATGTCATAGTGAAAGGGAACGGTTATGAAAGGTCATTATTCCGACGACGAAAAACGCCAAATGCAGATAACGGCACAAGCAAAAAACAAATCGAGATTGCAGGAACTGATTGATTTCTCCAAGCTGTCCGGATTTGAACGGCTGGGTATTGCCAGCTGTGCGGGAATGCTGGCCTATGCCAAAAAACTGGTTGTTTTGCTGCAGGAAGCCGGATTTGAAGTTTATTTGGTTCATTGCAAAGAAAGCGGTCTCAATGCTTCGGAAATTGATGCCGGCATGTGCGGACCCAGTTGTGATCCGCTTTCTCAGGCCGATTATTTGAACAGTCGGAACACGGATCTTAACATTATTATGGGCTTGTGTTTAGGACACGGGCTGCTGTTCGAAAAACATTCGCTGGCACCGGTAACGACGTTGGTTGTCAAAGATTTTGCCACCGGACACAAAACCGTGGAAGAACTGGCATAACGAAATCCGCAACGCTTTATCCCGCCAGATAAGTTTTGACGGCGTCGTCGCGTTCAAACAGATAAAGCAGGGTACGCAAAGCTTGTCCGCGGGGTGAGGTCAGTTCGGGATCGGCGGCAAGAATCATTCGGGCGTCTTTGTTGGCGGTAACCAACAGATTTTGGTGTTCGGGCATTTGCGCCACTTTGAAGTTTTCGCAACCCGACTGACGGGTTCCGAGGATTTCGCCGCCGCCGCGCAGTTTTAAGTCTTCTTCGGCGATCACAAAACCGTCTTCGGTATCGCGCATGATGTTGAGACGCGCGCGCGAAGTTGCCCCCAGCGGATAGCCGTACAGCAAAATACAGGTGGCCGGCCGGCTGCCGCGTTTGACGCGGCCGCGCAGCTGGTGAAGCTGGGCAAGACCGAAACGTTCGGCATGTTCGATAATCATCACCGTAGCTTCCGGTACATTGACGCCGACTTCAATGACGGTGGTTGCCACCAGCAATTTGATTTCGCCGTTTTTGAAACGTTCCATAATTTCGTCTTTTTGCTTTTCTTTCATTTTGCCGTGAACTAATCCGACGTCGGCACCAAAAGCTTTTTGCAGGATTTCAAAACGGTTTTCGGCTGCGGCAAGATCAAGCTTTTCGGATTCTTCGACCAACGGGCACACCCAGTAAATTCTCTCCCCGGCAGCGATTTTACGCTGCAGGGCCGGGATAATTTCATCAATCCGCGTTAACGGCATTGCCCGGGTGTCCACCGGCTTGCGTCCTTCCGGAAGTTGGTCGATTTTCGAGTATTCCATATCGCCGAACGCGGTCAAAATCAGCGTCCGCGGGATCGGCGTCGCCGTCATTACCAACACGTCGGCCCGGTTGCCTTTGGCGGACAAGTTCAAACGCTGGTGAACGCCGAAACGGTGTTGCTCGTCTATTATAACACAGGCAAGATCGTTAAAAACGACGTCTTCGACAAACAAAGCATGCGTGCCGATCAAAATGTTGATTTTTCCCTGTTGCAGCTGTTCCAACAGCAAAGTGCGCGATTTTCCTTTGATGCGACCGGTAAGCAGGGCTGCTTTCAGTCCCGCTTCTTCACATAAAGGCGCAATGGTGTCAAAATGCTGTTTGGCCAAAATTTCCGTCGGCGCCATGATGGCGGCCTGATAACCGCATTCGACCGCATTGAGCATGGTTAAAAGCGCGACGATCGTTTTGCCGCTGCCGACGTCTCCCTGAAGCAGTCGCAGCATTCGGCTTGCGGCCGCCTGATCGGCCGATATTTCGGCAAGAACCTTTTGTTGCGCATCGGTCAGTTTGAACGGCAAGCGGTCTAAAACTTTGCGCCGCAACAACCCGTTGCCGGCAATTTGGCGTCCCGGCTGTTTTTTGACTTTGGCGCGTACCAGAGCCAGTGACAACTGGTTGGCGAGCAGTTCGTCATAAGCCAGCCGCATCCGTGCCGGAGAAGACGGCAGCAAAGCCGCGGTGCCGTCAGGATGATGAATCTGTTCCAACGCGGGTTTGAAAGCCGGAAAGCCGAGTGATTTCATATGGTTGGGTTCCAACCACTCCGGCAACGCCGGAATCAGGGGCAGAGCGTTATATATCAGCCGGCTGATAAATTTGTTGGTAATGCCGGCAGTGAGACCGTAAACCGGTTCAATTTCGGGGATCTGCCGGCTGTTTTCCGGCGCGGTAATATAATCGGGGTGGCTCATTTGCCAGCGACCGTTAAAAAGCTCGACTTTGCCGCTGATGACCCTTTCGGCGCCGAGCGGCAGGTTCTTTTGGATAGAATCGGGATAAGCCTTGAAAAAGACCAGAGTGATTTGTCCGCTGTCGTCTTCGCATAAAACCTGATAAGGTTGTTTGCGGCTCCTGGGAGCCAAGTGTTCCACAACCCGGATCCTTACGGTATTTATTTCGCCGTTTTTCAAATCGGCCACCGAGGGAGAACGCCGTCGGTCGTTGCAGGCGTACGGCAAATGCCAGAGCAGGTCGGCGATCCTGTCGATCCCGAGGTTGTGCAAAAGTCCGAGGTATTTGTCTCCGACGCCCCGAATTGATGAAGGCGAAGCAAACAACGGATATAAAAATGACGGCCGCATGATTTTTTGCCTAAAAAAAGGTTGCTATCGCTCCTAATTGTATATATTTTTGAAAAAGATGTAAACAAGAAGATAGAAAGATGCCAAAAGATCCGATTTCCCTTTCTTCCGTCAGCGAAGGCTATGAGCCTTTTGCCGTGGCCGGACTGTATCGTCACAGTGCCGACGACGTTTTGTATATTGCCAGCGACGGTACTGCGCTTGAACAAAATGCCGATATCTTACAGGCCTTGCTGCCGGATGCGGAAATTTTGCGTTTTCCGGCCTGGGACACCGTGCCTTATGATCGCGTTTCTCCCAACATTAACCTGATTGCCCGACGTACCGATACGCTGGGCCGGTTGGCGGTTGAACCCCAGAGCAAGCGTCCGCGGATAATTGTGACCAGCGTCGGCGCGGTTTTGCAAAAATTGCCGCCCAAAAAGATTTTTCTTAACTCGAGGAAAGAAGTCAGGGTCGGCAGTACGCTGAATTTTAACAATTTTATTCACTATATGTCAATCAACGGCTACAGCCGGGTCGAACAGGTGATGGAACCCGGCGAATATGCGGTTCGCGGCGACATTGTCGACATATTTCCCACCGGATCGGCGGAGCCGCTGCGGATTGATCTGTTTGGCGACGAAGTGGAAAAAATTCGCACTTTTGATGCTTTGAGCCAACGGACCACCGGCGAAATCAAAAGCTATTTGTTCCAAGCTGCCGGGGAAGCGGTGTTGGACGAGAATACGATCAGAAGTTTTCGCAGCCGTTATCGCGAGGCCTTTGGCGCCGTTTTCAAAGACGACGAGATTTACGAAGCCGTCTCTAACGGACGCAAGTATATGGGAATGGAAAACTGGCTGCCGTTTTTTTATGAAGAGCCGTTGCCGAGTCTGTTTGAATACTTACCGCGTGCCAAAATCGTGATCGGTCGCAATGCCGACGCCGCCTTATCTTCAAAAAGCGAAAGCATTGCCGATCATTATGTGTCGCGGCTGGAAGCCCTGAAAGTCAAAACCGCCGGAGAAGTCGACAATTATCGACCGGTCCCGCCGGAACAATTATATCTCGACGAAAAAGAATTCGGCAATATTATCAAAAATCGTCGTGCGGTGTCTCTTACCGGAATGAATCTGCCCGAAAACGACGACAATTGCGATACCGGCATTTTACCGGGACGCGATTTCTCCGCCGCCAAAAGCGTTAACGCTGCTCAGGTTTATTTGGATTTGCTTGCCTATTTGACCGAATACGGAAAAATGAAGCGGATTATCTGCTGTTATTCTCCGGGATCGCGCGAACGGCTGTTTGCTTTGATCAACGACGCCAAAGCCGAGAGCCGTTTTGCCTCGCTGGAGTTTGCCTTTGCCGACAGTTGGAAAGAAGCGGTTGACAAGGCTGATATCCGCAAGGTGGCGATGGTTGTGCTTAACCTGCCGCACGGGTTTCGCGGTGACGGCTTGTGCGTGGTTGCCGAACAGGATATTCTGGGGGCCAGACAAAACCGCCGCACCGTCAAAAAGGTAACTTCCAAGGATTTTATCGCGGACATTTCCGCACTCAACATCGGCGAACCGGTTGTTCATATCGAGCACGGCATCGGGCGTTTTATGGGGTTGGAAAACATTACGGCCGGCGGTGCGCCGCACGATTGCCTGAAGATTATTTATGCCAACGGCGACAAACTGTTTGTGCCGGTCGAAAACATCGAAACGGTTTCCCGCTACGGAATTGACGATGACAATATTCAACTGGACACTCTCGGAGGCTCGGCTTGGGAAGCTAAAAAGGCGAAGGTCAAAAAACGTATTCACGAAATTGCCGAAAAGCTGATCGCAATCGCGGCGCAGCGGCAATTGAAAAAAGCGGAGGCCTATATCGCGCCGGAAGGATTATATGACGAATTTTGTTCCGGTTTTCCCTATAACGAAACCGAAGATCAGCTGAATGCGATCGGCGACGTTCTCGGAGATTTGTCGGCGGGGATTCCGATGGACCGGCTGGTTTGCGGCGACGTCGGTTTCGGCAAAACCGAAGTGGCGCTCCGAGCCGCCTTTGCCGTGGCAATGTCCGGTGCCCAGGCGGCGTTGATTGTGCCGACAACTTTGCTGGCCCGGCAGCATTATTACAATTTCATGCAGCGAATGGCCGGTTTTCCGCTCAAGGTGCGGATGTTGTCGCGTTTACAGACGGCGACCGAGGCCCGTAAAGTCAAAGAAGGTCTGAAAGACGGTTCTGTGGACATTGTCATCGGCACCCACGCATTGCTGGCCAACAATATCGAATTCAGCAATCTGGGGCTGCTGATTATTGACGAAGAACAGCATTTTGGGGTTGCGCATAAAGAAAAACTCAAAAATCTGAAAGCCGATGTTCATGTGCTGACCCTGACGGCGACGCCGATCCCGCGGACGTTGCAAATGTCTCTGACCGGCGTGAAACAGTTGAGCATTATCGCCACCCCGCCGGTTGACCGGTTGGCGGCGCGAACTTTTGTGATGCCGTTTGACGGCGTGATGATCAAGGAGGCCATTTACCGTGAGAAATTCCGCGGCGGCCAGACTTTTGTCGTTTGTCCTCGGGTTTCTGACATTGCGCGGGTTCATGATGTGTTGCAGGAACTGGCGCCCGATGCCAAAATTTTGGTCGCTCACGGACAAATGACGGTTAAACAGCTGGAAGAAGTGATGAACGCTTTTGCCGATCGCAAGGGAGACATTCTGCTTTCGACGACAATTATCGAGTCGGGAATTGATATGCCGTCGGTGAATACCATGATCGTTTATCGGGCGGATATGTTCGGTTTGGCTCAACTTTATCAGTTGCGGGGACGGATCGGCCGTTCGAAAGTGCGCGGTTATTGTTATTTTACGGTGCCGCCGAAAAAGAATTTGAAGCCGATTGCCGAGCGGCGTTTGAGCATTTTGCAAGCGTTGGACAGTCTGGGTGCCGGGTTCTCGCTGGCCAGTCACGATATGGACATCCGCGGATCGGGAAATATTCTCGGCGAAGAACAGTCGGGACATATCAAAGAGGTCGGTATAGCCCTCTATCATCATATGCTGGAAGAAGAAATCGCCCGCATCAAGGCCGGTGCGAATGCCGAAGCGGAGACCAAAGGAAGCAGCGACTGGAGCCCGCAAATCGTTACCGGAGTGCCGATCATGATTCCCGAAACTTATGTGCGTGATCTGGGTGTGCGGCTGGGATTGTATAAACGCATCGGCAGTTTGGAAACGCCGGAAGCGTTGCTGGATATGCGTGAAGAGTTGGTTGACCGTTTCGGTCCGGTGCCGCCGGAAGTGGAAAATCTGCTTAAGACGGTTGAAATCAAACAATTGTGCCGCTGTGCTAACATTGAAAAAATTGATGCCGGGGCCAAAGGATTTTTGATTACTTTTCATAACAATGTTTTTCGTGCGCCGGAAAAGCTGGTAGAACTGGTCGCCCGTTCTTTTGGTTCGCTGAAAGTTCGACCCGATCAGAAGCTGTTGGTGGAAAAAGATTTGGAAAGCTACAGCCGCCGTTTGGAAACGATCAAGGATTATGTAACCAAGATCAACCGGCTTTAATGTGAGACAAGCAAGTTGTTTCGTTAAAAAATACTCCGAAAAACCCGTGTCTTTCGGAGTATTAAAAATAACGACCGTCGCAATATCTATTCTTCGGCTTTCTTTTCGGTCTCGGTTGTTTGCGCTTCATCCGAGGCAACGCTTTCTGCCGGTGCTTCCGGCTCTTTTTCCTCAGAAACGTCGGTTTCGTTTTTATCTTCGGCAACGGGGGCAACATCGGCGTTTTTCACGTCGCTGTCCCGATTGAAAATTTTGTGATTTACGGTATCGCCGATTTTGATGCCTTTGGCGGCGACGTCGCCGGCATTAACTTCCAGAACCGCAAAAGCGGGATAGGGCGAAACGATCATTTTCAAAGAATCCGGCTCGGCATTTTCGTAGATCCAGAAGATCATGCCGTCACGATCAATAAAAAGCATGTCCAACGCCAGCTTGGTGTCTTTCATCCACATGGCGGTCGGAACATTGTTGAAAGCGGACAGGTCAAAAATCATCCCGGAATCGGCTTCCATGGCGGTACGGTTCATCAGACCGGTGGTGAGTTCTTCACGGCTTTGCGCCAGTTCCACTTTATAAGTGACCGTATTTCCTTCCGAAGTGGTAATCGTCAGCGGTTCGCGGCTATCTTTTTCGGAGCAGGCGGCAACCAACATCAACATCATAAAAAGTTTGCATATTTTTGACATAATATATTCCTCCCTTATCAACTGTTCTAAAATGATATAACAATATTTTATAAAAGACAAATTGATTTTTAAAAAGTTTCGATTTTACAATTTTCCGCTTGTGTTATCATGATTATTACGTTAAAAAATGTTAAAGCTTATCAATCAAACGGGGGAAGAAAATGTTGCGGAAAAACAAGAAGGCCGGGTATGCGGCAGCGATCATCCTGTGTGGTTTGCTGAGTGCGTGCACGTCTGCCGAACAACCGACCCCAAAACCGGCAGAAACGCCTCAACCGATGGCAGACACTTATCAGCCGATTCACAAACAAGGCGAACAAACAACCGCGGTACCGGTCAAACCGGTAACCCGAGAAAAAGCTTCGATTGCCGAAAAAGGCCAAAAAGCCGAAAAACATAGGAACACACCCCCAAAAACGGCTGCGGCGGTTGCGGTTGAACCGTCCGTCGCTTATCAGGCGGCAACCATTTTGTTTGCGGACGGCAGTGCCGTTATTGCGTCGGAATACGACGCTGAAATCCGTTATATTGCCCGGCTGGCCAAATGTAAAAATGCCCATATCACGGTTTACGGCTTTTCTTCCAGCCGTACCCGCAACACCGATATGGCCACGCACAAAATGATCAATTTCCAGACCTCGCTCAAACGGGCCGAGAACGTTGCCGCTGCTTTAATCCGGGCCGGCGTGCCCCAAAAATCGGTTGCCGTTGAAGCGTTGTCGGACAGTCAACCGCTGTATCGGGAAATTATGCCCGAGGGCGAACGTCTCAACCGACGTGCCGAAATTTATATCAGTTACTAACAACAAAGGAATACTGCCGTGGACAACCGCTTTGACAACACTAAATCCTTGGGCGGAAACATATGGAAATTTGCCGGGTTTGACGAAAATGCCGCCGAACTTGTTGCCGCCCGCTACGGTCTCCCGCCGGTGGTGGCGCAAATTATGGTCTCGCGGGGAATTGACATAGGACAAAGCAACGATTTTTTATATCCGAAACTGCAAAATCTGATGCCCGATCCGGCTTGTCTGAAAGATATGGAAAAAGCGGCGGCACGAATTGCCGCAGCGGTGGAAAACGGAGAACAAACGGCCATCATCGGCGATTATGACGTTGACGGTGCCACTTCGTCATCACTGTTGAAACTGTTCTTACAATCGGTCGGCTGCGAGGTGCCGGTCCATATTCCGGAACGCGAAGAAGGTTACGGACCGAGCAAAAGCGCGGTTGACGAATTTGCCGCCATCGGTACGAAACTGTTGATAACGACCGATTGCGGAACCACGGCCTTTGAGGTTTTGGAATATGCGCGCGATCGAGGAATGGACGTGATCGTGCTGGACCACCACGAAGCGGAAACCCAATTGCCCGACATCTATGCGGTTGTTAATCCGAAGCGTCTTGACGAAAGCGATGAACATCCCGATTTGAAGTATCTGGCCGCGGTCGGCGTGGTGTTTCTTACCGTGGTTGCGGTCAACCGTCAACTTCGCAATCGCGGTTTTTATGCCGTCCGTTCGGCGCCGGATCTGATGAAATGGTTGGATTTGGTCGCCTTGGGAACCGTTTGCGATGTAGTGCCGCTGTTGGGACTGAACCGGGCGTTTGTCCGTCAGGGGCTAAAAATCATGTCGTTACGGCAAAATTGCGGCATCAAGGCGCTGATTGACAAAGCTTCGGTTACGGAAGCGCCTTCAAGTTATCATCTCGGTTATGTGCTGGGGCCGAGAATCAATGCCGGCGGACGGGTCGGAGAAGCTTCGATCGGCAACCGGCTGTTATGTGCCGCCGACGATTTTGAAGCCGCCGTACTGGCCGACAAACTGGACTCTTTTAATGCGCTTCGTAAGGAAATAGAAGCCTATGTCTTGTTGCAGGCCATCGAAACGCTGGAAGGAACGCCTCAGCAATACCCGATAGCCTTTGTGTACGGCCAAGACTGGCATCAGGGCGTGATCGGAATTGTTGCCGGCAAACTGAAAGAAAGATATAATCTGCCGTCATTTGTGATGTCGGTTGAGGCCGACGAAGTTAAAGGCTCCGCCCGCTCAATTTCCGGACTCAACATCGGCGCTTTGGTGATGGCCGCCAAAGAAAAAGGCTTGCTGACCAAAGGGGGCGGACACAATATGGCAGCCGGTTTTTCGCTTGAAGAAAGCAATTTGGAAGCCTTTCGTACCTTTGCCGGAGAATATGCCGAAAAATATTTGGGGACGGAAACGCTGACCCCGGTCGTGGAAATTGACGGAACCGTCAGTCTTAACGCGGCGACGCCGGAATTTGCCGATCGTCTGGCGCTGCTGGAACCTTTCGGTGCCGGCAATCCCGAACCGCGGCTGATGCTAAGCAATGTGCGCGTCTTGCATTCCGATATCGTCGGCAGCGGTCACATCCGCTGTCAGCTCGGTTCACTGAGCGGCGGAACCCTAAAGGCAATGGCGTTTCGCGCCGCCGATAACGAAGTCGGCAAAGCGCTGCTGAATCATCGCGGCGAAGTATTTAACCTGGCCGGAACCTTGCGCAAAGACAATTGGCAGGGACGCAATCAGGTGCAATTTATTATTGAAGATGCAATGAGAGGTTAAAATGTCAAGAAAAAGAAAGAAAAAAAGCGCTGAACTGAAGGCACGAGCATTGGCGATTCAAAATGCCAAAACACGGGAACAACACGTGTTTATGAAACTCGGCGCCAAAATTCGCGCTTATTTCTTTACCGGTATTTTGGTAACGGCGCCGGTGTCGATCACTTTTTATATGGCCTACAAAATCATTCTGTGGATTGACGCCGGGGTGGGGCGCCTGTTGCCGCCGCAACTGAAAACCTATTATAACGATCTGCCGTTTACCATTCCCGGTCTCGGCGTAGTTGTTTTGATCGTGTCGATGATCGTGATCGGTATGTTTGCCGCCGGATTTGTGGGACGTTTCTTCATCCGTCTCGGCGACTGGATCGTTAAAAAAATGCCGGTTATTTCAACCGTATATTCATTGCTCAAACAGGTGTTTGAAACTTTTCTTTCCAACAAAAACCAGGCTTTCAGCCAGGTTGTGCTGCTGGAATATCCGCGCAAGGGAATTTGGATCTTGGGGTTTGTCAGTACCGAAACCGGCGGCGAAGTCAAAAAAATCATGAACAAGGAAATGTTGAACGTTTTTATACCGACCACACCCAACCCGACCTCCGGCTTTTTGATTTTTGTTCCCAAAGAAGACGTGGTCTTTTTGCAAATGACGGTGGAAGAAGGTTTGAAATTTGTTATTTCGGGCGGCATCGTCGCACCGCAGGAAGGCGAAAAAAGTAAAAAACACTGATGGCCCCACCGGTCATGCGGAAGTGAAAAAAATGCTTGATTTTTCGAATAAACTGTAATAAATTGCACTCACTTTCGGAAATGAGGGTACGTTGTACCCCGCTTGAGGTTATTCTCAAGACTACCGGGACAATAATGTAATAAAATTTTAAGGATAAACTTAATGAAAAGTATTGTTAAAGCCAAGAAAAAAACAAACCGCAGCTTGCACGCCAACCTGTGGGGCGATCCCAAGAGCCCGCTGCTGAAACGCGAATACGGTCCGGGACAACACGGCGCCCGCAAGAAAAAAATGACCGACTACGGCGAACAGTTGCAGGCTAAACAGAGATTGAAAACCTATTACGGCAACGTTTCGGAAAAGCAATTCCATAAATATTATGCCGAAGCTATCAGAAGACGCGGTGACGCGGCTGAAAACCTGATCGGTATTTTGGAATCGCGTTTGGACAACCTGGTTTACAAAGCCAAGTTCGTACCGACTATTTTCGCTGCCCGTCAGTTTGTTAACCACGGTCATGTTCTGGTTAACGGCAAAAGAGTTAACATTCCTTCCTATATGGTTAAAGCCGGCGATGTTATCTCGGTCAGAGAAAAATCTCAGCAGATGCCGATGGTCATTGCCGCTCTCGAATCTTCGTTGCACGAAGTTCCGTCTTATTTGGAAGCCGATTCCAAGTTCAGCGTCAAATATACCTTCGTTCCGAAGTTTGACGATGTTCCGTATGCATCCGTTATGGAACCGAACCTGGTTATCGAATTCTACTCCAGATAATCGGCATTGTAACGCCTTTGGCGAAAAAACCCCGAGATTGTGTAATCTTGGGGTTTTTTGCTTTAAATGTTCAATTGATTATGCTTATATGTTAAATACTTGATACCACAAAATGAGGAACAGGCTAATGGATGACGTTATATTGGATAAACATACCGAAACAACTCCGCCGGTTGTACAGGGCAGAGCGGTCAAAAAGAAACGTAAAAACAGCGGCTTTTTAAATTATTTGTTTAATTTTGCCGCCTGCTGTCTGATTACGATCTCTCTTTTGGGAATTGATTTTGTTTTATTTGCGTCTTCCGGTCCGATCAATATTTTCAGCGGACCGAGCAGCCTGCGGCCGGAAGCTCTTTATATTTTGATCGCCATTGTCGCCGGCGTAGTCTTGCTGTTTTTCTGTCTCTCTTTTTTGAGCATTATCCTTTATTTGCTGACGGCGCTGGTTTCCGGTTTGTTCACCTTGGCAATGTTTAACCAATTTGCCAACTTTAACGCCGAAAATCTGTCCAGCGGCCGCTCCGAAACTTTTGCCGCGGTGATTGTTGCGGTGATTATGTTTGCCTTGCTGGCACTGACCCCAAAAAGAATCAAAGCTCTGGTGGTGATGACGGCCGTTTTCTGTTTCGGCGCCGTGCTGATTAATCAAAATAAGGATAAAAGCGAATTTATCGTCAATCCGGATATGAGATCCGTACCGGCTCTGACGGAAGAACAAGCTCCGGCCAAAAAGACGGTAACGATCATGGTTGCCAACCTGCCGTCATATAACTACGTGAGCAGTTTAAAGAACACCGATGCCGCTCTGGTTTACCGGGATCAACTGTTAAAAATCATGCTCGGGTTTTATGCCAAAAACGGTTTTCGACTGTATCCGAACGCCTATGTCACCAACAATAACCAGTTTATCAATGCTGCCCGCAGTTTGAATTACGGCAGCGGCGAAGACATTGACTTTTTACAAAATCAGGTGCTGAAAAACGGTTACTGGCAATTTAAAAACCGCGAAAATTTTGAAGCCTATCTCCAGAATAACGCCGTTTATGACAAATTAAAACAAGAAGGTTATAAAATCAGCGCTTATCAGTCGCACGGCGTCAACCTTTGCAAAAAAGACAATCAGGTTGCGGTTGACCGCTGCGTAACCAAAGTTAACGCACCGTTGAATCTTGACGGCGTGCCGATGACCGCCGGCGACAAAATTCAAATTTTGCTGGTTCAATGGCTTGAAAGTACCGGTTGGTTCAAAAATGAAGCAATGATGGAAAAACTTTACGGTTATCTGAAACCTTTTTACAATCCTTCCAAAACGCCGATGATCGGTTTTAGTTATAACAAGCTGTATGTTGTCAACTCTTTCAAAAATATCGACATGATGTTGGACGATCTGGCGGAAGACAAAGGAAACAACGCTTATTTCGTGTATCTCGACCTGCCGTCCGATATGTATATTTATGACGACATGTGTCGGTTGAAACCCACCGCGGAATGGTTGCCCAAACTCAACCACCCTTGGGTGGACAGCCGCAACCTGATGGAAAAACGCAATGCCTATTTGAGACAAACAATGTGCCTGTTCGGTCAGTTGGAAAAAGTCATGCAGGCAATCCGCAAGCTTCCAGATGCGGCCGACACGACGGTTGTCATCGAGGGACTGGCGGGAATGGACGATTTGATCGGAACACCAAATCAGGATTTGTCCGAACGTTTTCGCAACGGACAGCTTGTTGCCTTGGCGATTAAGACACCCGGCAACAAACAGCTGGTCATTAACCGTTCAATTTGTCCGGTTGAAGAAATCTTGAACAACTTATTTGAAAACGGTCCCAAATGCAGCGAGTTTGGACGGACCAAACTTTCCAAAACCACCAAAAAAGCGGTTAAAGCCGCCGTTGATACGGTTAAGTACACCAATGACAATGCTCAAAAGTCTTTGCAGGAATTCAATCGATGGTTTAAAGAATGGAACAGGATCAATTATCGCACGCCGATGAAATCGCCGTTACAGGCTTCCGATAACCGAAATGATAAAGGTATCGGGCAGCCGCAAACCGTTCCGGCGTCGCCGCTGATGCCGTTGGAAGAAAAAAACATCGGCTCACAAAAGATTATGAGCGGAGAAATTAAAGTCGGTGCCGAAGCAAAAGTAGAGTCTTTGTCCGGCACCGCAAGTGAGGGGTCTGTTGCTGCAGAATAGGGGAATAAACAGCGCATTGTCGCCGCTGACAATCAGAAAATGGCGGATTTTTAAACAGAACCGCCGCGCTTGGTGGTCGCTTGTTTTGCTGGCCGTCATCGTCTTGCTGAGTTTGTTGGCGGAACTTTTGGCCAACGATCGCCCGTTGATTGTCAAGTATCGAGATCAGTGGTATTTTCCGTTAGTACAAAACTATCGGGATATTGATTTCGGGGGGGATTTTCCCACCCCGGCCGATTTCGCCGATCCTTATCTGCGCCGTAATATTGAACAACACGGCTGGATGCTGATGCCGCCGGTACCTTTCTCTTTTAATACGGTGGATATGGAAATGGATCAGCCAACTCCGGCTGCTCCTTCGCGGCGTCACTGGCTGGGAACCGATGACGAAGGGCGTGATATCTTTGCGCGTATTTTATACGGACTACGGCTGTCGTTGTTTTTTGCTTTTGTGCTGACGCTGATATCTTCGGCAATCGGCATAACCGTCGGCGCAATCCAGGGGTATTTCGGCGGCAAGTTGGATATTCTGATGCAGCGTTTCATTGAAATCTGGGACTCTTTGCCACAACTGTTCATTTTAATTATTGTTTCCAGCATTTTTCTTCCCAGTTTCGGAACTTTACTGTTGATTTTGCTTTTCTTTTCATGGACGTCTTTGACAGGCATGGTTCGTGCCGAATTTATGCGGACGCGCAATTTTGAATTTGTGAAAGCGGCACGGGTATTGGGAGTCAGTAACCGGCAGATTATTTGGCGTCATATCCTGCCGAACGCTCTGGTTGCCGCGGTAACATTTATTCCGTTTCTGATATCGGAAGCCGTCGTTTCTTTGACGGCACTGGATTTTCTCGGTTTGGGACTTTCGCATGAGTATCCGTCACTGGGCGATCTGGTCCGGCAGGGAAAAGATAATCTGCAGGCGCCGTGGATCGGAATTTCCATTTTTGTGGTTTTGTCGCTTTTGCTGACATTGCTGATTTTTATCGGTGAGGGGGTTCGCGACGCTTTGGATACAAGGAAAAACCGTCGATGAGTATGCTGGAAGTCAAAAATCTGACCGTAAAATTTGCCCAAGACGGTAATATTTCCAAAACGGCGGTGGACGACGTATCGTTTGAACTGCAAGCCGGAGAAGTTTTGGGAATCGTCGGAGAGTCGGGGTCGGGGAAGTCGGTGACTTCGTTGGCAGTACTCGGATTGCTGCCATATCCGAAAGCATTTCATGAAGAAGCTTCTTCAATCAAATTTGAGGGAAAGGAATTGATCGGTTTAGACGACAAGATGTTCCGACAAATTCGCGGCAACCGGATCGCTTATATTTTTCAGGAACCGATGTCTTCTCTCAATCCATTACACACCATTGAAAAGCAAATTGCCGAAAGCCTGATGCTGCATCAAAAGCTTACTTTCAAACAAGCGCGAAAAGAAGTTTTGCGGTTGCTGAAAATAACCGGAATTCAAAATGCCGAAAAACGGATGAAATCCTATCCTTTTGAACTTTCCGGCGGCCAGAGGCAGCGGGTGATGATTGCAATGGCCATTGCCAACAAACCGGATATTCTGATTGCCGACGAACCGACAACCGCACTTGATGTAACGGTTCAGGAACAAATCATCAATCTATTGATTGAACTCAAAGAAAAGCTGAATATGGCCATTGTTTTCATCAGTCACGACCTGACTGTGATTCGTAAGATCGCCGATCGTGTCATGGTGATGAAAAACGGAAAAATCATTGAGCAAGGCTTGATAAAACAGGTGTTTGAACACCCGCGTCATTCTTATACCAAAGACTTGATTAATGCGCATATGTTGCAGAAAAACAACAAAAAAAGCAATGATATTTTGCTGCAGGCAGAAAAAATCAAAGTAACTTTTCCCTTGAAGAAAAACTTGTGGGGAAGGGTATTGGAACAACTCAACGCGGTTGATAATGTTTCTTTTTCTCTGGCCAAAGGAACAACCCTGGGAATTGTCGGAGAATCCGGCTCAGGGAAAACGACGCTCGGTTCCGCCATTGCCGGGTTGAACGGATATCAGGGAAAGATATTATTTAAAAATATTGAAATACAATCGCTTACATCTAAAGAACGTCAGAAATTGTGTAAGGATATTCAAGTGGTTTTTCAAGATCCGTACAATTCTCTTAACCCGCGGATGAATATCGAAGAAATTGTCGGAGAAGGCGTTTCGGTTCATCATCCCGAAATAAATAAAGCCGAAAGACGCAAGATGGTGATTGAAACTCTCAAAGAGGTCGGATTGTCCGAAAGCGATTTAATTAAGTATCCGCATGAATTCTCCGGCGGTCAACGACAAAGAATTGCAATTGCACGTGCCTTGATTCTGAAACCGCAATTGTTGATCTTGGATGAGCCGACGTCCGCGCTTGATGTTACAATCCAGGCGCAAATCATAAAATTGCTGCAAGAAATCCAAGAAAAACGGAATCTGAGCTATATCTTTATATCTCATGACATGAATGCCGTTCGTGCAATGTCCGATCAGATTCTGGTAATGAAAGACGGCCGGGCGGTCGAAATCGGCAGTTGTGAAGATATATTTGAACGTCCTCAGCAAAATTATACCAAAAAATTGATCGCCGCTGCCTTATAGGCGTGGATAAAACGGAATTGTCGAATGAGAAAACAACTCCGAATGCGGTGGCGTTGGAAACAAATCAACGGTCGCAATCAGAGCCAACGGTCAAGACGGCAAAAAAATCCAAACCAGCCAAGACTGTTGGTAATTAAATGTAAAACCGTCAACGGGAAAAATCAACCAATCTTTTTCCGACAAGGATTTACCATAGACAAGGTAAATAAGTTGCTCATTGCGTTCAATATTTGCGTAGAGCTGAAAAATAGCATTTTAACTGATATAATATTTATAAAAATTACGTGATTTCAATATGATGATAAGATTGATCTTGCGCTTTTTATATCTATAACTATACATAACGTACATTATGCGACAAATGTGTGTGGTTATACAGTTAGTGTTTTCAACTTTAATCTGTCCCGATAATGTGTTGTAGTTTTGTTATTTTTTATGAGGTATTTTGCTTAGCACGGATCTATGGCGTCTTGTTAACGACAAACGTCTTTAGCCGCACAATTTTATAATGTTTATGACAAATGTTTCATTACGGTTGGAGATTTTGGATGACAGAAGTCCGGTAAAACCCTTATGCGCTTTATAAAACATCTCTGCTTCATGTTCGGATGTAATATTCTGCTTCACATCACATCCGAACACCCAGTCATAAAATATGTGATTGTCCGCTTGACAAGATCATCAAGTCTTTGTAGCCAACCCGACTAATATCGTCCACAGGTTCGGGATCGCTCAATATCTCATAAACAATCAAAAACCCGTTGAATAAGTTATTTTTGTTGTTGGTTGAGCTGTTGCTGCCCAAAAAATACAAATTGATCATTATAGCAACCAAATTAACAAGACTTCTTATTATTCGCAAAATATCTGTCATAATTTCTCTCCATTAATACTAAATCAACGAAGAAAGATCCTTAAAAATAAACGCCGGATACTTTCTTCAGTATCCAGTGTAATCGCCACAAAAATAAAATGGAACATCACTGTTTCTCATTTTTGGGGCATACTGAAAGTCAAGCTCCATAAGCGTTCCGGAAGACAGAGGACATTCGGAGGACATTTTAAGGACATTGCGACAATCAATGCCCTTCCCTGATTTGTTCTCCGTTCCGGTGCCCCGGCTTCATCTGGTTTATGTATGTTTATTTGTACAAAGTTATAGGCAGACGAACTCCCGGCCCGGCCGGTGGTCAGGATACAAAATACCCCGCTTTGCGCGGGGTACCTTGTAATCTTTTACGTTTGCTATTGTTTTTTAACCGTTGTTTTGGTTGAAAAACTTATTGTTTTTTGGAAAGCCGAACGGAACCAGCTTACCGATTTGAGCCCGATGCCCCAGCCAAGTGAGCAATTCTTTTTCGGTACTGACGCCGCCGGAACGATTGAAGCTGAAACCGTCTGCTTCGTTAAAAAATTGGATATCCGACAAGCCGCCGTCTTTATATTTTTGCAGACAAACGCCCCGCCCGCGCGCCATGGTCGGAATTTCTTCGGCCTTGAACACCAAGAGCTTACGATTGTCACCGACAACGGCAACCATATCACCGCCAACTTTCAGACAGAACATCGTTGCATCACCGTCGGATACGTTCATAATCTTCCGTCCGTTGCGGGTTTGAGCGATCAAATGATTTTCGTCAACGACAAAACCATATCCGCGTTTGGAGGCAATCAGATAGGAAACTTTAGGTTCAAAAACAAACATAGATACCACTTCGTCATTGTTGGCGATATCAATCATCAGACGCAACGGTTGTCCGAACCCGCGGCCGCTCGGAATTTCGTTGGCCGCAATATTAAAGAACTTACCGGAACTGTCCATAATCACGATTTTGTCGGTAGTTTGGGCATGGATGGCAAACTGCAGGGCATCGTCATCCTTGAATTTAAATTCATCATTCAGGTTGGCATATCCTTTAAGACTGCGGATCCAGCCTTTTTGCGACAGAATAACCGTAATCGGCTCTTTTTCGATCAGGGCCTCAAGCGGAACTTCTATTTCTTCGGAAACTTCGGAGAACTCGGTACGACGACGTCCCAGAGCCGTTTTCTTCCCGAATTTTTCCTTCATTTGCCTGATTTCGCCGGCAATTGCCTGCCAACGTTTATCTTCGTTGCCGAGCAATTCTTCCAATCCCGATTTTTCATTCGAAAGATCATCGTATTCTTCGCGAATTTGGCTTTCCTCCAACTTACGCAGGGAACGAAGTTTCATATTCAAAATAGCTTCCGACTGATTGTCAGTCAGAGAGAACTCTTTCATCATAACTGCTTTAGGCTCGTCTTCTTCGCGGATAATTTGAATAATGCGATCCAAATTAAGGTAAGCGACCAGATAACCGCTCAGAATTTCCAACCGGTAATTTATTTTTTCAAGCCGATAATTAACACGTCGAATCAAGACGATGTGACGATGATTTAAGAATTCGCGCAAAACTTCCTTGATGGACATCACCCGCGGAACCCCGTCAGAATCAAGAACATTCATATTAAGGTTAAAGCGGCTTTCCAACTCGGTTTGTTTAAACAGATGTTCCATCAGCAGGTTGGCGTCAACGAGACGACTTTTGGGTTCCAGCACAATTCGGATGTCATGGGTAGACTCATCCCTGACGTCATTCAGCAGCGGAACCTTGCGTTCCAACAATAAAGCGGCAATCTTTTCAATCAGTTTGGCTTTTTGCACCATATAGGGAATTTCGGTAACAACAATCTGATACTGGCCGTGACCGAGATCTTCTTTTTCCCATTTGGCACGGATGCGAAAGACGCCCTTCCCCTGACGATAAGTGTCTAAAATGCTCTCAAATTTATCAATGATAAAGCCGCCGGTCGGAAAATCGGGACCTTTGATCCTTTTTACCAGAGGTTCAATTTCACAATCGGGATTATCAATCAGATATAACAGGGCATCACTGACTTCGCTCAGGTTGTGCGGCGGAATATTGGTCGCCATTCCGACGGCAATGCCGGCCGATCCGTTACACAGCAAATTCGGCACCATAGAGGGCATGACGACCGGTTCGCTTTCCTCACCGTCATAAGTCTCCATGAAATCGACGGCATTATCATTAAGCCCTTCCATCATCGCAATGGCAAACTCGGTCAACCGAGCTTCGGTATAACGCATTGCGGCCGCGCCGTCACCATCGATATTGCCGAAGTTGCCCTGCCCGTCCACCAGCGGATAACGGACTGAAAAGTCTTGTGCCAGACGGACCATTGCGCCGTAAACCGCACTGTCACCGTGAGGGTGATATTTACCGATCACGTCGCCGACGACACGCGCACATTTTTTGAAGCCCGACTTCGGATCGAGGTGCAATTGCCGCATAGCGTACAAAAGCCGGCGGTGCACCGGTTTTAAGCCGTCGCGAACGTCCGGAAGCGACCGGGAAACGATTGTGGACATGGCATAAGAAAGATATCTTTTGCTCAATTCTTCGGCCAGTTGGACATCTTTAATTTTTTCTTCGATTTCCTGCATTTTTTCTCTTATAGATCTAAGTTTTCCAGCAAATTAGCACGGTTTTTCGGGAATTTCAAGCCGTGTGTTTGAAAAAAGTTTTTGGAAAGAAAAAAAGCCGTCATTTTCAACAAATCCGCCATCTCGCGCGGGGTCGGAAAATAATTTTTATCCACAATGAAATGCGGATAGGCATACAGGCGCGAAGCATAGATTTCTCCCGACTCCCGGCAGACTGCCCGCCCGCTTTTCGGAGAGACGTAAGCCAGATTTTCGCGACTTCCGGTTGCGGCGCATTCGGAAAGGTCCAGCCCGATGCCCAGATACTCCAAAAGGTAAAATTCAAAGAAACAATAATGAGTTATCCAGTTTTCTTGATTTATAAGCTGAAAAAAACTGTCGATATAATAATAAAAACGCTCTAAATTTTCTTTTTCCGGCAAACAACTCAGGCAAAGCGCACACAAAGAAGACAGAGCTGCCAGTTTGGCGGGAGACGACATAAAATTGACCGCAACCGGTGCCAGCAACTCTGTTTTAAGCGTCAGCATATTTTCTTCAATCCGGGCATAAGCTTCAAAGCTTATCTGATTGCCGATCTGATAAACGCCGGCATTTTTTTTGCTGCCGCCGCCTTTGACAAAACCGCTGATCAAACCGTGTTCTTTGCTTATCGCATTGATAATCAAAGAATTTTCTCCGTAGCGGCGCACGGCCACAATATACCCTTCGTCATTGAACTGCATTTTTTAATCCGTTAAATTAAATCGAATTTATATTAACGACAGTCTTGACTTATTGCAATAAAAACCGTACGATGAAGCCACTCAAAAAACAATTAATTAAATTATTCATGATATGAAAACCATTTCTTTGCTGATTGCCAACTTCGTCGGTTCGGCAATTCTGACTGATTTTATGGGTTATTTTCGCGACTGTGACGTCACCAAACTTATGGTTGGTTTGCTGATTGTTGCCGTCATCTCCTATCTGGCGTGGTCACACAGTGAACGCGAGCGCTGCAGATGGTATTATGTTTTTACCGGAGCGGTATTGCTGATTATGGACACTCTGCTTCTTAAAGAAGACGCGGGCATGATGTCCTTTACCGCCACTGTCGTCGTTCTGGCATTGCTGAACGCTTTCGTGTATTGGGTTGTCGACGGAATTATGATTTCCCCGTCCGATGACGACAATTCGCCGGAACAACCGCAAAAGCCGCTTTGACCTTTCTCTCTCTTTACAAAAAGTCCGGATGTTTAAAACACCGGACTTTTTGTTTTCTGCTCTGAGAGTCTGAAAAAACGCTCTTTTTTCAGAGCGTTTTTTCATATAACTTAATCTTATTCATAATCGTGAATAAGGGTCTTGGTTACCTTATCATAAGCCATCAGCTCTGAAATAACTCTTTTCATATCTTTCAAAGCAATGGTATTAGGGCCGTCCGAGAGGGCCTTGTCAGGGTTTTCGTGCGTTTCGATGAAAACGGCAGCAACGCCGACGGCAACCGCTGCCCGTGCCAGTACCGGCGCAAACTCGCGCTGACCGCCCGAACAACCGCCCAAACCGCCCGGCTGCTGAACCGAGTGCGTGGCGTCAAAAATAATCGGGCAACCCGTATCTTTGGCCATTTGCGGAAAGGCGCGCATATCGGTAACCAGCGTATTGTAGCCAAAGCTGGTGCCGCGTTCGGTAATACAAACGTTGGGATTGCCGCTGTCAACTGATTTCATAACCAGATTTTTCATATCCCACGGCGCCAAAAACTGCCCTTTTTTAATGTTGACGACTTTTCCGGTTTCGGCGGCGGCAACCACCAAATCGGTCTGCCGACACAAAAATGCAGGAATTTGCAGAACGTCAGCCTGTTCGGCCGCAACGGCACATTGCGCCGTTTCGTGAACATCGGTCAGAATCGGACAGCCGTACAATTTCTTGATTTCGGCAAAAGTGCGCATTCCTTCGTCAATTCCGACGCCTCGCGGCGATCTGAGCGAAGTACGGTTTGCTTTGTCATACGAAGCCTTAAAAATGTAATTAATGCCAAGGGCGTTGGTGATTTCCACCATAGCGCCGGCAATATCAACCGCATGCTGGCAGCTTTCGATCTGGCACGGACCGGCAATAATAGACAGTGGCAGCTTATTGCCGATTTCAAAATTGCCTATTTTAATTGTTTTTTGATTTTCCATAAGAATTTCCTTTTGAGTTTAGAAGTTAAAATGACCATCTCATCCAGGCAAACAGAACATTGCCGTCGTTTTTAATACCGGGAATATAGGTTGCCTGCAACGAAAATCTCTGATAAGAGACAGCAGCAATCGGCAACGGCACCGGAACCGGGATATACTTGTATTCATGCCGCTGGGTTAAACCGAGCGTATATCCGACGCCGACTTTCCACTCTTCGGAATCACCGATGCCCCAATTGTACAGATAGGCATACCCGGCAATTGTTTCCAAATAAAAGTTAGAATCTTTAAAACCCATGACATAAACGCCGTGCCATTCGTTGCCGTCCCAGATACTGCGTCCGAAACCGATTCCCCACGGTTCTTCATTATATTTGTCAATATGTTCCTTATCGTAAAACAAGCGGTTATGCCACGTTCTGATCGGTATATAGAGGTCATTGTTGCCACAGGAAAAAGCATATTTTGCGTTATCGGCGGCACGATAGAAAAAGTCGCTGACAGTTCCGGCCTGTGCCGACGAAACGGACAGAGCCAGACACGCGATAGTCAATATTTTATTTCTCATAGTTCCTTTACTTTTATTTTTTACCAGTTAATTACAAAAGACGGCTGTTGTCAATTGCTGCTTTTACAAAAGCGACAAATAACGGGTGCGGCGCAAACGGCTTGGATTTCAGTTCAGGGTGAAACTGAACGGCAACAAACCAGGGATGCTCCGGCCGTTCTACTATTTCCGGAAGTTTTCCGTCCGGTGATTTACCTGTTATTAACATACCGGATTTTTTAAGTAAAGCTTCATATTTAATATTCACTTCATAGCGGTGGCGATGGCGTTCGCTGATCTCTTTGTTGCCGTAGACTTCAAAGGCTTTAGACCCCGGTTGCAGAACGCAGGGATAAGCGCCCAGCCGCATCGTTCCGCCCAAATCTCCGTCTTTGGCACGTATTTGACGCGCGCCTTCCTTATCCCATTCCGTCATCAAACCGACCACCGGTTCACAGTCGGAAGAAAGTTCGGTGCTGTTGGCGTTTGCAATCCCGCCAACATGACGCAAGGTTTCGATAACGGCCATTTGCATGCCGAAGCAAATTCCCAAATACGGAATATTATGCTCACGGGCATAACGGGCAGCAGCAATTTTTCCTTCGGTACCGCGGCTGCCGAATCCTCCCGGCACCAAGATGCCGCCGACATCCGATAAATACTGATCGGCGCCGTGTTTTTCGATTTCTTCGGCATCAATCCACTTGACTTTCACTTTAAAACGGTTGGCAATACCACCGTGAGTCAACGCTTCGTTCAAAGACTTGTAGGCTTCCAGCAATTGATATTTACCGACGACGGCTATTTTAACCTCGCCTTCGGGATTTTCCATCACATCGGCAATATGTTCCCATTTGCTCAAATCAGCGATCGGCGCTTCAAGACCAAAATATTTACAAACTTCGTTGTCCAGACCTTCGCATGAATAAGCCATCGGAACATGATAAATTGATTTTGCGTCCAGCGCTGCAATCACCCTCTCCTCACGAACATTGCAAAACAGAGCGATCTTTCGTTTTTCGTTTTGCGGAATCTCCACCTGAGAACGGCACAGCAGAATATCCGGCTGAATTCCGTATTCTTGAAGCTGTTTGACCGAATGCTGGGTCGGTTTGGTTTTCAGCTCGCCGGCGGTCGGAATGTAAGGCAGCAACGTCAGATGAACAAACATCGTATGTTCGCGCCCCAATTCATAAGCCAGTTGCCGGATTGTTTCCAGGTACGGCTGCCCTTCAATATCTCCGACCGTACCGCCGATTTCGCACAATACAAAATCTTCGTCTTCCAGATCGGAAAGAATAAAGTTTTTGATTTCGTTGGTCACATGGGGAATGACCTGAATGGTGGCACCGAGATAATCGCCGCGGCGTTCGCGGTCGAGAACCCGTTGATAAATTTTTCCGGAAGTGACACTGTCGTGCCGGGTAGCCGGAATTCCGGAAAAACGTTCATAATGCCCCAGATCGAGGTCGGCTTCGGTGCCGTCGTCGGTGACAAAAACTTCACCGTGCTGACACGGGTTCATCGTTCCCGGATCAACATTAAGATAAGGGTCAAGCTTGCGCAGCCGCACCTTAAAACCGCGTGCCTGCAACAGCGCCGCCAACGAGGCCGATGCCAGCCCTTTGCCAAGAGATGAGACAACGCCGCCGGTAATGAAAATAAATTTGGTTTTCGGATTTGCTTTTTCAGTCATTTCAGTCATATTCCCGTATATTTTAAAGTGACAAGGGCACCTTGTCAAAAAGGTGCCCTTGATCGGTTGAACTCATCATTGCCGGCTTATTTCTCTGCAACCGGTGCGCTGGGTGCAGCGGGAGCCGGTGCGGGTTCTGCCGGTACCGAAGCTTCGGCGGCAGGCTTATCCAAAATCGACTGGGCAGCAACTTTGCCGTGATCTTTATAATAAAGAGACAACGAAAGGCTGGTCAGGAAAAAAATCGTCGCCATGATCGCCGTTAAACGGGTCAACAGATTTCCGGTACCGCGGGCAGTCAAAAAGTTGCCGGCGCCGCTGCCGCCGCCCAAACCGTCCAACGCACCGCCGCCGGAACGCTGTAACAGAATCAGGGCAACCAGAAAAATGGCTACCAGCAAATGTACTACTAATAAAACCGTACTCATTATTTTATAATCCTCTATTATTTTGTTTTAACAAACAGACTTGGTAATTGCCAGAAAATCTTCGGCCTTCAGGCTGGCGCCGCCGATCAGGGCACCGTCAACGTCAGGCAATGACAAAAATTCTTTGGCGTTGGAAGGTTTAACCGATCCGCCGTATAAAATGCGCATTTTGTTGGCGGTTGCCTTCCCCAGTTTTTTGGCCAGAACTTTGCGTACGGCGGCATGAACTTCTTCGACGTCGGCCGCGGTCGGCGTTTTGCCGGTTCCGATCGCCCAAACCGGTTCATAGGCAATCACGGTGTTGGAAGCATCGGCATTTTCCGGAACCGAGCCCATAATCTGAGCGGAACAAACGTCGATGGTTTTGCCCTCTTCGCGCTGTTGTTCGGTTTCGCCGATGCAAATGATCGTTTTCAAACCGGCTTCGTAAGCGGCGGCTGCCTTTTTGGCAACCAGTTCGTTGGTTTCAAAATGGTCGGCTCGGCGTTCGGAATGGCCGAGGATGACATAAGCGCATCCGAGATCTTTGAGCATCAGCGGGCTGATATCGCCGGTATGGGCACCTTTAACCGCAAAATGAGCGTCTTGTGCGCCCAGCGCGACTTTGGCGCCGCGAAGCGCCTTTTTTACCTGATACAGCAACGTAAAAGGCGGGCATACCAAAAATTCGCAGGCAGGTTTTCCCATTTCCTTTACACCGGCGGCAACCGCTTTGGCAAGGGCAACTCCGTCTTCGGAGAGACCGTTCATTTTCCAGTTGCCGGCAATCATAATTTTTCTAGCCATTATTTTTTCCTCAAATGTTTACGTTGCCGCAAAATTAACATACTAAAAAAAACTTTTCAACACTAATATTTTGCAATTGCATATATTAAGAAATCTATTATATTCTATGCTTAGTTTAATAATTTAAGTAAAATCTGCAGGACATAATTTAAAATGATTACCAAATTACGCAAAGCACAAGATTCATGGGCTGCAAAAGCCATTCTGATTTTAACCGCCCTGAGCTTTATGTCGTTGTTCGGCGTTTCCGGATATATTAACAGTGCAGCCGGCAACCGCACCGTGATAAAGGTAAATGACCGTAAAATCAGTCAGTTCGACATCAACCAACAGCTGGATCGGGAAATTCGCACCGCCCAGAAAATTTTCGGCGACGTCGAAATTACCGATGAAATCCGCAATGCCATGCTGGCCGGACTGGTTCAAAGAGACCTCAATTCGATGATTGTTGAAGAAACGGCTGCCAAAAACAAAGTTTCGGTCAGCGACACGTTGATTCGCAACATCATCTTTTCTCAGGTTCAGTTTTTGGATGAAAACGGAAAATTCAGCCGTGAACGTCTCAAATATTTCCTTTCTTCGTCCAACTGGAGCGAACAGCAATATGTTGACACCATCCGTCAGGATCTGAAAAAACAATATCTGGTACAAAACCCGGTCAGCGGCTTTAACGTTCCGTCGGTATTGAAGAAATATGCCGCCGCGGCCGAAGCCCAGCGCAAGGTTTTTAAATATGTAACCGTTAATGACAATGATGTGACGGTTGACCGTGAGATTTCCGATGATGAGATCAAACAATATTATGACGATTTCAGCATCGAGTTCACCGACCCCGAAACCCGCGATGCCGAATTTCTGTTGTTGTCAATAGACGACGTTGCCGCTCATGCCGTCATCAGCGAAGAAGAAATCGACCAGTATTATAAAGAAAACCTCAACCAGTTTGTTACGCCGGAAACCCGTAACGTTCTGCAAATGGTTTTTGCGTCGGAACAAGATGCCGCAGCCGCCAAGAAGGCTCTTGACGCCGGAGAAGATTTTTATAAGGTTGCCCGGGAAAAAGCCGGTCAGACCGATGAAGAAACCAACCTCGAATACGTTGCCGAAGATATGTTGATCGGCGAAACCGGCAGTGCGGTTTTTGCTGCCCAAAACAACGAAACCGTCGGTCCCCTGCAATCGGATCTCGGCTGGCACCTTATGAAAGTCACCGATATCAAAGCCGGTTCCAAACAGGATGAAGCCAAAGCCAGAAAAACAATTGCCCAAACCTTGGCAAAAGAAAAAGTTTACGAAACGGCTTATGACCTGATTAATCAAATTGAAGATAAAATCGGCGCCGGTTCTTCGTTGGATGAAATTGCCGCTCAAATGGGACTTGCCACCTATCGCGTCAAAGGCCTCAACGAAGCAGGCGATGCGGCTTCGCTGCCGGGAGCGCATACCGGTTTGCTGACCAACAACGATTTTATCGATGCTGTTTTTTCCTATAATCAGGGCGAAATTTCGCAGGCGGTAGAAACCGACGACGGTTTTGTTTTCGTAAAAATCGACGCCATAACCGACAGTCATCCGCAGGAGATGGAAAAAGCATTGCCGAAAATCCGCAAAATGTGGCAGGAAAACGAAAAAGCCGCAATCGCTCAGGAAATTATCAATGACGTTATCCATGATCTGGACAGCGGTGATTCGATGGATGACGTTGCCGGTCGTTATAACCTCAAGGTCACAACCACCGAACCGCTTTCACGCAGTGAAAACTTCGCCGAGCTGGGACAACCGCAAATGCTGGAATTGTTTAATGAAACGGCCGGCACCCCCAAGCTGATCAATCTCGGCAATCGTCACATCATTGCTGTTGCCGATCGCGACGCCGATGCACGTCAATTGTCTGATCAGGATATGGAGATTTTGACACGCCGTCTTAACCTCGATCTTACCCAGCAGGCCGCATCTGCCTTGATCGACAGCTATGGCAAAAATTATGATGTACGGGTAAAATACCGTTTGCTCGGCTTAGCCGATTAAACTGAGTTCGGTTCTCGTTAAAGGCCGTCTTTGCAAAAAGGCGGCCTTCGTTTATTTAAATAGATATCCCCGATAAACCGGGAGCAATCCGTAAATAAAAAAGAACTCCGGAAAATTCCGGAGTTCTTTTGATCAGGCAAGCAATTACTTTGTCCAAGCCTTTTTAAGGTTATCAAGGCTGTTTTTGGTATCTTCCAAAGCTTTTTCCCGTTCGGCTTTCTGGGCTTCTGCAGCCGCTTTCTTTTCGGCTTTTTTAGCTTCGATTGCGGCTTTTTTCTCTGCTTTTTTTGCTTTGGCCGCGGCTTCTTTTTCTGCTTTGCGGGCAGCTATTTCGTCTTTTTTGTTCTCAATTCCGGCGGCTGCAGAATCAATTTTTTCTTGTGCGGTCTTCGCATAATCGACTAAATCGGCCGCATTAACCTGAGAAGTTGCGAAGATTCCGGCGGCTGCCAGTAAAATAAACAGTTTTTTCATTATTTTTCTCCTGAATCAAAATTATATTCAATAACTTTATAAGATCTCCGACGGCATTTTTCAAAGGAATAATTCGTCAATGGGGAAAATATTATCCCTGCTCTTCATTTTTTTATTGATTTTTGCCGAGATCATAATATAACAGAAATACCTTTTGCGGGTATAATTCAATGGTAGAATGAGAGCTTCCCAAGCTTTTAATGCGGGTTCGATTCCCGTTACCCGCTCCAAACTTTCCACATAATCAATATTAAGGGGATCGAACCCGAGAGGGCCGGAGGCGGTCAAACAGTCCTATAACTTTCTCCTCCCCAAAACGCTGCCCTGACAATATCATTTGACCTCTTATCAAAAATGTTATAATATAATTTATTGTTTATCATCATAAGGATGACGCCCATGAAGCTTAAAGACAAACTGACACAAAAGTGGCATGCTCTGATATTTGTTACAAGTGTTGCCGTACTTTCATCCGGCAATATAAACGCTCAGGAACACAGTTCTTCCCACGACCGGCAAACGGCACCCAAAGCATACTTCAGTCCCAAAAAACTGGCCTCGGCTCTCACCGAGATTAATGCCGATGAGGAGAAGTGCGACCGTTTTCTCGACATTTATCTCCAAAAAATCGATTCCAACGGCTGTATCACCCCGTCCGAATTGATTGAAGTTTTCAGTCAGACGGGTCTGACCAAAGAAGAGGCTCTCAAAGTTTCAGGCGTTTTGCTGGATAAAAAAAATGATGCCGCCGCTTCAAAGTCCCATGGATACGACTTCGGTTCCTATGACGTCAGTTTTGCAATTGACGAACACGGCAACCTGTCGCAAATGCGTTTTCAGGGTGACCGTAAAATCAGCGATGCCGAAATTGACCGGGTTCATCATGCCCGGTGCCGCCACAAAGGACTGGCAGTTGACAAACCGGAGATACGGTTCCAGTCTTCCCTGCTTATTGATAAAATGCTGATCAGAGATATCGTGGTCAAAAAACAACAAACCGCCGAAAAGGTTCCCAACGGTGACAAGTTTTTGCAAAGGTTTGCCCAAGAACTGCAGCAGGAAGGGCTGGAGATCGGAAAAGACGGCAAGCTTCACGGAGTGGAGGTCAGCCGCAATAAGCCGTTGTTGACCGAAAATGAACTCTATGAACAATTTCTGAATAACCGCCGTCTGGAAATGATGTCTTTAAAACGCAATTAGGTACTTGTCAAGACAGTAAAATCATGCTAAATACATGACGAAATTAATTATTTAACAAATTATCGTATGAAGTACCTCACTGTCCGCCAACAATTGGAATTGCTGAAAAACAAGCAATTCAATCAGCTGATTGAGTATGCCGAAGTCCATAACCTCAATCAAAGAGTCGTACAAGCCCTGCTCTCCCAGATTAAAGCCCTGGAAGATGAAAAACAATCCGCAACCTCAATTCATTAACGGTTGCCGAACTTCTGCCGTTTTTTTTGCCGTTGGCAAAAAAAGCGGTTTTTTATTACATGCCTTACAGAAAACCCCGAGTTTACTCGGGGCTGAATGCAAAGGTGTCGTTAGACACCGCTCCACGCCAACGAGCGTGGTCAAACCGTAGGTTTGTAGCTGATTAGAACCCCCAGTTTACTGGGGGATATCTATTTTTTTGCTGCTGCCGGAAAGCCTGCCTTTTCGGGCATAAAAAAGAGAGAGTTTTACACTCTCCCTTCAATCAGTTGTTCAGCGGTATAAAAACCGGTAATCATCGAAGCAATAATGCCCATTGCAATACCGGATGCATCGCCGATGACCGCAACATCGGGAAGAACCCGGAAGCCATTGTCGGTTTTAATCCGGGCCCAGATGTTTTCATACTCCATCGGCGTGAAAAAGGCCTGACGACCGATTTCGTTTTCCGGAACCCGATTGACTTCGGCCAGAATCCGATAAATCTTTCGCATAAACGCCGCCGTACCCAAAATCGGCATTCGCTGTAATGAAATACCGTCTTGGGGACGTCCGTTGTTATAGTCGACTCCGGCCACTTTGCACTCGGTTAAAACGGCAAAATTACCATAGACGACATCATGGAAACGATCTCCGTCAAAGTCAACCGACACCAGCCCGTCCACATTAACAAAACCGCCGTAATTCATACATTTGAGACGCCCTCCCCGCCGACATCCGTTAAAGCAGAAAGTTTCATACTTGAAAAATTCGTCTTCTCCCTTCAGCTTAAAATCGGGATAATGGCGGCCGATCGGCCACAAATAGCGGTTCGGCAATACCATTCTCTGTCCAAATCCAAGATTTTCGGTTTCGTACGCAATACGGTGGCAATCAAAAAAGTCCTTGATTGTCGTATGCCCAAATCTTCCGGTGGCCAGCAAAAGCTTATCATAAGCCACCTTGCTGCCGTCGTTCAGACAAATCTGATGACGGTGGGTGTCGATATCCTTCACCGGATCCACCAGACAACCGAGCGCCATATCAATCCGTTGATCAAGCCAGTCATATACGCCGCGCGAAAAACGGTTCATTTCGAGTTCCCCCGCAACATGAGAAGGATGCTCAAACAGAGACAGTCCTTGCGCCGCAACAATTCGGGCAATATTTTGCTTGCCTTCGTTGCTGTCGCAAACCGGATACGGCAGGTTCAAACCGGCAAAACGAGAATAGAACGCCCATACTTGAGTGGCAATTTGATCCACTTTTTGTTCGCCGATCAAACGGGGCAATCGCTTTCCCGACGGTGGAAAGCAAAGCTTGGCCGACACGTTGGGAGACAGGCAACCGCCAAAACCGGCAATCGTCTGACAAACGCCGCACTTTGACGCATAACGACAACCTTGAAAAAAACGCGGTTCGTCTGCATCGGCTTCGGGATTTTCGAAAAAACGCTTCAGGTCTTTTTCCATAAAGCACTTATCTTTTTTTCTCAAATATCCGGCGTCAATCATCAGAATCTTTAAGGCCGGAAAGCTATTGAGCAAAAAATAAGCAGCCGCAAGACCGGAAGGACCGCTGCCGATGATTACAACATCGTAATTGCTGCTGAGTTGATGGTTTGTTTTCATATAATAGGTGTTTTTAATTTGCAAAAAAATAAATTGATTTAATCAATATATCCGATATAGGCGTCAAAGTCTAGACAAAAAAAGTTTTTTGACGATTTCTGTTTAAGTTTTATTTTTTAAAAAACGGCCGATATTTTTCGTAAAATATTTTCAGCTTCTCTTATGGCCGACAGGAGGTCATTTGCCGTTATTTTCCGATCAATGTTATTTATTCGAGCATATTTTTCTTCCGGCCCTTTAAAGTATTTTTTTTCCACTTCAACCTTAACGACGAATCTGTTTTTTTCATACCGAATCTTCCCGTAAGCAAACCATATCAAAGCAGATTTGCTGATTTTCCGAGTTGTAAAGTCAATCACCGCTTTGTTGAAAACCGTTTTTCTGCCTAAGACCATATCATTGTCTCTAAAAAGGGACTGAAAGGTTTTGCTGTAATACAAATCGAAGATTTCCCTATTATTCAAATAAAACTTCGCATCTTCAATAAAATAATCGTTATTGGTATAAACGGCATTCAAATACCGTTCCCGGTCAGACAATTTTAAATATTCCGCCAAAGTGGCAAATCCCCGGCTCAATTTCCTCACGATGTCGGAGTGCCGGTTTGCAATTTTAATAACATTTTGAAAATAGAAAATAACGTCAAAGTTTATGATGTCGTTCTTAAAAGCCTTTAACAAATTTGCAAAAAGGCATTTGTCCGCATATTCATCAATAAAATTGACCACAAAATCATAATTAAGGACTTTCCATCCATCAAATTCCGTTGCAGCACCTCTCACGTCTGCCGGGTCTAAATATACGAAAACAAAACTCATCTCCGGGTTTTCTTGGCACAACCCGAACAAGTCCCGCCGATAATTCTGCAACTGATGATCATGAACTTTGGACCCATACTTATTTTCAATAACCAGACACAGATTCCTTTCATAATCCATGGCCAAAATATCAATACGTCCGTCTTTGACAACATATTCGCGAAAAACAATAGAATTGCGAAACAAATTTTGATCCCAACGAACTGATTTTCCTGATTTTTGCCCGGGACGGCAAAACGAAATTCTTCCGTCTTTACCGCTTATTTTTTTCAAAAGCTCAACAACAAACGCATTGCCCAAACCATGACTTTCCCGGGCATCTGTCAGCCATGCCAATATTGAGGAGCAGCCTGTTTCTTTTAAGCTCAATATATCAAATATACTGTCGGCACCGACGAGCTTCTTAACCTCAGAATCATGGTTAAATTCATCCAGCTGCTTTTTAAATATGTTCATGGATCGTTCCTCGTTGACACAGTCTGCTTTGCTTATTTTAGCCAAATAAAAATCAATATCAACCAAAAGAGAATATTCCCCGAAGCCTTTTTTATCCTCAGCCCTTCCGGGTTCGGCCCACTTTCTTTTACCCATAAAAAAAACCTCCCGAAGGAGGATTTTTTTAATGGGGCGAAAGATGCAATAATATTCGAACTTTTAGTTATGATGATGTAATATTGGTTTACGACAGAATTACTACAAATCAGATAACTAAATGAATCAACATTATGAAAACCTAGTTTATATTATTTTTCCCAAATTACACATATTGTTTCATACATACAAAAATTTAAACTTGACATAGTTTGAAATATATTGCATACATTACACATTATGAAAGAAAAACAGATTAATTTAAACCAAATACTACTCAGCTTCCCCCGAGGAACTGTTTTAACAAGTTCTTGGTTAAAATCCAAAGGAATAAGTTACCGACTGCAATCCTATTATTTAAAAAAAGGATTATTAAAGTCAATTGGAAAGGGTGCATATATTCAGACTAACAGCACCCCCAATATTGATGATGGCCTAAATGCAATAAATAATCAATTAGGTATTAACGCACACATTGGTGCATACAGTGCTTTAACTCAAGGTTTTAATAACTACACTCAGTTTATAAAAGAAAACGAAAATACTGAAATATTTATCTCGAAAAATACACCTTTACCCAAATGGCTTGCTAAATTGGGCAAATATACCCTTCACAAAACAAACTTTCTTGATACTGAAATTGCAATAACTGATGGAAATGTATATTTGCATTTAGGAGCAATAATATCTAAAAATTCTAATTCTTATGTTAAACCACTTGAAGTAAATATTCCATCTCCCAAAATATCAGAACCTGAAAGAGCTATATTAGAAGCTATATATCTGACTCCCAACAAAGCTACTTTAAGGAACGCTTATCAAATCTTAGAGTTAATGACAACTCTCCGCCCTCAACTTCTGCAACAGCTTCTGGAAAACTGCAACTCAATCAAAGTCAAACGGTTATTTTTATATATGGCAGAAAAAATAGGACACGACTGGTTTAATTATCTGAACTTAAACAAAATCAACCTCGGCTCCGGCAAGCGTGTCATAAGCAAAGGCGGAAAGCTCGATAAAAAATATAATATCGTAATCGAAGATCTGGACAGTATATAAAATGAGAATATCTTATGAAGAACAGGTAAAATTATTAGTGCAGGTGTTACCGTACATTGCAAAAGAAAAAACTTTTGCCCTTAAAGGCGGCACCGCCATCAATTTGTTTGTTCGTAATCTGCCTCGGCTTTCGGTCGATATTGACTTAACGTATCTCGGTTTTGAAGGCAGAAAAGAAGCTATTAAAAACATCAATGACGGTCTTACTCGCATTTTAATACGTTTGGAAAAAGCTGGCTTAAAAGCGACCATGCTGAAAAACAAAGAAAATATCAGTAAAATCATCTGTTCAACCCCAAGTGCAAATATCAAAATTGAACCAAACTACACTTTACGAGGCTATGCATATCCTCCGGAAAAAATGCGTATAAACACAAAAGTTGAGAGTAAATATGGTTTTGCGAATATTAAAGTTATATCAAATGCCGAACTTTACGGAGGAAAGATTTGTGCTGCACTTGACCGCCAACATCCTAGAGATTTATTTGACATCAAATACTTATTAGCCCACGAAGGCATTACACCAGAAATCAAAAACGGCTTTATTGTGGCACTGTTAAGCCACAATCGACCACCCCACGAACTATTGCAACCCAACATTCAAAACCAAGAAGACACTTTCAACAAAGAATTTGTCGGAATGAGCAATGAGCCTTTCTCGTACCAAGATCACCTGACAACCTTCGGCACCCTGTTAGAATCCATCCACAACGCACTCACAACCACAGATAAAGAATTCTTGTTAAGCTTCTTTAATGCCACTCCTGATTGGGATATTATACAAATTCCAAATCTCAATAAACTTCCTGCTGTCAAATGGAAATTGCAAAATCTGGAAAAACTAAAAACAACAAATGCAAAAAAATTTTCCGAACAAATAACCAAGATGCAACAGTGTCCAAACTTTTAGATTTTTTCGAACTTGAAATTAATAAACGGAGAACTGCGGTTTTCTTTGCGTTCTCCGTTTGATAAGCTTTTAAATTTAGCTTCTTATACAATCTGGGGCGAAAGATGAGACTCTGCTGTTTTCAACAGCGCGTTCCAACGGCATCTAAGTCCGGAGACAGACGCTGCCGCTGTCTTTTCCGGCCTAAGATGTTCCGTTGCTTTGCGGTAAAAAACGCTTCCCCGAAGCCTTTTTTATCCTCAGCCCTTCCGGGTTCGGCCCACTTTCTTTTACCCATAAAAAAAACCTCCCGAAGGAGGATTTTTTTTAATGGGGCGAAAGATGGGACTCGAACCCACGACACCCGGTACCACAAACCGGTACTCTAACCAACTGAGCTACTTTCGCCATTGACTTCTCGTTTCTACCCAATATCGAATATAAAGTCAAGAATATTTTTTAATTTTATCTTGTAGATAATATTAAAACAATTACCGAGACAACCTCTGCCAGCATAATCTTGAAGTTTACGTTGATTCTGACTGTCTTTTCGGCAAAAAGGTTATAATTGTAATTAAACAAAACAATCCACAGCGGCGCCAAATAGTTTATCGCAATCACATATGCCGGATTGACGGTTAAAATTAAGGCGTAAGCCTTGGTGAAGATAAGCATCGACAAGCTGAAAATAATAAACAATCCTTTTATGGCGGCCTTTTTATCAAAAGCGCTTTTCACTTTTCCGATATTTTTGCGAAAATTATACAAAGTACCCAGTCCGGCAAACAATCCCGAAACCATATTATAATAAATTATGGTTGAAAAAAATCCGGCATCACTGCTGTCGAGAGCCAGTTTATTATTCGTATCCAAATAAGCGCCGACCAGCACACAGGGCAGCAGATATAAAAAGGCTTTTTGATTTATCCTAACCTTTCTCATTAACAACACCGAAACAACAATACCCGACAAACTGAGCATGATCAGCAAACTTTTTAACGGATGCTGCAAATATTCCATAAACAAATGAGGTTTGAAAAACATCCAAATCATAAACGTCAAAAACAATGACAACGGCTGCATAAAACTTGTTACGTCTGCCCCGAAAGCTTTTGAAGATCTGAAAAAACGGTGATCAATAAAAGCAACGCCCAGCCCCTGAACCGCGCATAAAGCATAAAACAAAGCGCTAAATCGTTCATAAAACATAACACCCAACGGTATCATGACAATAAAAGTGCCAAAACCGCGATAAAGCATTAAGACGTTGGCAGAAAGTTTTAAGATCTGATTAGAATAAATATAAACCGCCAGAAAAAAACTGGCGAGTAAACTCATTGTCCACCATGTTATCATATTATACTGTTCCGGGTTACAAATTCAGTGGTAGAAAAGTCTATAACGCCTCTGTACTTCTGTCAAGCCGGGATGAAATCTTCCTTTGAGAAATTATCGATGAAACAGTTTGTTAATATCCTTTATTTTCAATTCGATATATGTCGGACGGCCGTGGTTGCACTGACCGGCGTTGGGCGTCTTTTCCATTTCGCGCAGCAAATGATTCATTTCCGCCAGGTTAAGACTTCGCCCTGCCCGTACCGAACCGTGACAGGCGATGGTGGCGCAAATGTAGTTAAGCTTGTCTTCAAGAGCAAAATCGGTTCCCCATTCGGCGATTTGCTCGGCCAGATCATTGACCAGCCGACGCACGTCACAATCTTTGATCAGTGCCGGAATTTCACGGACGATCACCGCGGCCGGGCCAAACTCTTCAATTACCAATCCCAAATCGGACAGACCGACGGCATTTTCCAACAGGCGCTGTTTGTCCGGCAGGTTCAGTTCCACGATTTCCGGAATCAACAGCATTTGAGTTGCCGGTTTTCGTCCCTCGGTCAGCGCTTTTTTCATTTTCTCCATCACAATGCGCTCGTGAGCGGCATGTTGATCAATTAATATAATGCTGTCGGCAGTTTGAGAAATGATGTAGGTATTATGAAACTGAGCCTTGGCCTGCCCCAGAACACCGTCGGTTTCCGGCGCGGCTTCGGAGGAAGAGACTTCTTCGGCCCGCACCGAAAAACGCCGTTCCAACTCCGGCAGTGCGGCATTGCGCGGCGCGCGCGAAGGCAAAGGTATCTGCAAACGCGCCGGCGGCATCGCTGCGCCATAATCGTTCAAAAACACCATTTCATTTTCCGCGGCGGGAGAAACGGCCGCAGCCGAAGCCTCAAAACTGTCTTGCAAAAAACTCTCCAGATTGAGCGGTGCCGCGGTCTGCCGGCTGCCGGCCGCCAAAACATTACGAATCGCACTTACCAACAAACCGCGAACAGAGGCGTTGTCAAAAAAACGAACCTCGGCTTTGGCAGGATGAACATTGACGTCAACATAATCGGGATTGACATCAAAGAAAAGCGCGCAAACCGGATAACGTCCGTTTTCCAGCACTCCCTGATAGGCCCCCCTGATTGCGCCGAGAAGCAATTTGTCACGCACCGGCCGGTTGTTCACAAACAGATACTGGGAAAGCGAGTTGGCTTTGTTAAAAGTCGGCAGGCTGACATAGCCGCTGATGCGGATATTGTCGCGCGCGGCATCAATCAGCAGTGCGTTTTCGCCAAACTCCCGCCCCATCACATCGCTGAGACGTTTGAGGCGGGCATCGAACAATTCGCCCTGACAGGCGTTGAGACTGATCTTTTTCTTTTGGTCATCCATCAGATAAAAAGACACTTGCGGGTTGGCCATGGCAATCCGGTTAACCATGTCAATACACTGGGCGGTTTCGCCGCTGCCGGTTTTCAGAAACTTGAGCCGTGCCGGCGTGGCATAGAACAGGTCTCTGACTTCGATTCTGGTACCGATTCCGGACGCCGAAGGAACAGCTTCCCGTCTGTCCCCGCCGTTGACTTCAAGTTTCCACCCGTTTTCCGCCTCCCGGGTTCGCGACACTATACTCAGTCTCGCCACCGACGAAATGGACGGCAAGGCCTCGCCGCGAAACCCAAGATAGCTGATATGAAACAAATCATCGTCAGGAAGTTTTGACGTGGCATGCCTTTCCACTGCCAAATTCAAGTCTTCTTTGTCCATGCCTTTACCGTTGTCGCTGACCGCAATCAACGATTTTCCGCCGTCAACCAAGGTTATTTCTATTGAGGTTGCACCGGCGTCAATCGAGTTTTCGACCAACTCTTTAACTACCGAAGCCGGCCGTTCGATAACCTCGCCGGCAGCAATCTGGTTGACCAGATTATTGGGCAGAATGCGGATAGACATGAACAAACACCTTCTTATTTGCGAATTTTGTTAATCAGAGTAATCAGACCGCGGGTCGAACTGTCATGCAGCCCCGACGCATGGCCCTGCAACTCAGGCAAGATACTCAAAGCCATTTGTTTGCCGAGTTCAACCCCCATCTGATCGAACGAATTGATATCCCAAATCACGCCTTCGACAAACACCTTATGTTCATACATCGCAACCAGCATGCCAAGCGTATACGGATCAAGCTTTTTAATGACAATGGTGTTGGTCGGCCGATTGCCCGTAAAGGATTTATACCGTTTCAGCCGGCTGATTTCAGCGGCGGTTTTGCCGGCTTTGGAAAGTTCCATTGCCGCTTCGGCCACCGTTTTGCCGCACATCAGAGCTTCGCCCTGCGCAAGAGCGTTTGCAACCAAAATTTCATGATGATCGCCGATTTCGTTATGTGAAATTGCCGGAATAATCAGATCCAGCGGCACGATCGAAGTTCCCTGATGGATCAACTGGAAAAACGAATGCTGGACATCGGTCCCCGGACCGCCGAACAAAATCGGACCGGTGGCATATTTAACAAACTTGTTGTTCTTGTTTGTTGATTTTCCGTTGCTTTCCATATCCAACTGCTGCAAGTAGTTGGGCAGATAGCGCAAATCCTGGTCATAAGGAATAATGCCCTGTTGGTGAAAGCCGAAAAAGTTGTTGTACCAAACCCCCAGCAACGCCATAATAACCGGAATGTTGCGCTCAAAAGGCGTATGGCGGAAGTGCAGATCCATTTCGTTGGCGCCGTCCAGCATTTTTTCAAAATTATCCATACCGACCGCAAGCGCAATCGTTAAGCCAACCGCCGACCACATTGAATAACGGCCGCCGACAAAATCCCAGAATTCAAACATATTATCCGGATTAATGCCGAATTTTTCAACTTCGGCCGTGTTGGTCGACACCGCAACGAAATGTTTGGCAACCGCATATTCGCCCAGCGCGTCAACCAGCCATTTGCGGCAGGTTCTGGCGTTGGTCAGCGTTTCGATGGTGGTAAAGGTTTTGGAAACCACGACAAATAAAGTGGTCTCGGGATCAACCTGGCTGAAGACGTCTTCGCAGGCAGAACCGTCAATGTTGGAGATGAAATAGCATTTGATGTCCTTGGCCCAATATTCTTTCAGGGCCGCGGTGGCCATATAGGGCCCGAGATCGGAACCGCCGATGCCGATATTGACAATGTTGGTAAGTTTTTTGCCGGTGGCGCCTTTGAATTCACCGTAACGAACCGCTTCGGTAAATTTCTTCATTTTAACCAACACCGCATTGATATCCGGCATAACATTTTTGCCGTCAACATACACCGGCGTATTCCGGCGATTGCGAAGGGCCGTATGCAAAACGGCACGGTTTTCGGTCACATTGATCTTTTGACCGGTAAACATTGCTTCTATTTTGTCATGAAGTTTAACCTCGTTTGCCAAATCAAGCAAATAACGCATTGTTTTTTCGTTAAACCTGTTTTTGGAATAGTCGAGATAAAGGGGGCCGAGCGGAATTGTGTATTTTGAGCCGCGTTGGGCATCCAAAGCAAACAGATTTTTCATTTCTACGTCTTTAAAAAAACGATAATGGAGGGCCAGTTTTTTCCAAGCCTTGGTTTTTGTTAGATTTTTTTCCATTTTATTTCTCCTAGTCTAATTAAACTTTCCGAGGTTAATCATGCGCAGATTTTCAGGCGTAAAATAACGGGCTGCGGCCTGATTAACCTGTTCTGCCGTTACCGCGGCAACATAATCATTTCGTTTTTGTAAAAAATCGATACCTAATCCGGTTTTTTGCATATAAACCAGCATTTCGGAAATGGCCGTAATATCGGCAAACCGAAGATTGTAAGAAGCGATCAAATAATCTTGAGCTTCTTTTAATTCTTGCGCCGAAACGCCTTCCTGTCCCATTTTCTGCCATTCCCGGTTAAAAATCTCCGCCACCCGGGCAAAATTTTGCGGCGTGGAAGAAAAACCGCCGACAATCAGAGCGCTTTTATCCGGAATCGACAACCCGGTATAAATGCCGTAAGTCAACCCCTCTTTTTCCCGCGCCGATAAGTTCAGACGCGAATTTAACCCGGACCCGCCGAGAATATAATTGGCAATATATAAGGGATAAAAGTCCTCAGCGGTACGCCGGGTTCCTTTCGCGGCAATGAAAGAAACGCTTTGCGCCAAGTCCTGATTGACATTAACCGTCTCGAGACCGAAATCGGGCATGATTTCGGCCACCCGATCAGCGGCCCCCTGTTCCGGCAATGCCCCGAAAATTTGGTCCAGCATCCGGCCCGCCTCTTGAGGAGTCAGATCGCCTGCAATACCGACAATCAGATTGCCGCGTCCTAAATTGGCGGCAACAAAGCTCCGAATATCCTGCGCCGTCATTTTTTCAATATCTTCCTTGTGGCCCAACGGATTGCGTCCGTAAGGGTGATTGCCGAAAATCTCCCGGTTGGCAATCAGACTCAGTTTATTTTCCGGGCTTTCGTTCTGCCGCTCCAACATGGCCAGCATCTGTCTCTTAATCCGTTTCAGATCATCGGAATCGAGTTCGGCTTCAAACAAAGTCTGTCGCAGCATTTCGAAAGCAACCGGCGCAAATTCCTTTATCGTCAGCAATTGTCCCGAAAAATCGTCTTTGTCCGCACTGTAACCGATCGAAACGGCATAGTCTTCCAGCTTTTCCTTAAACTGCTGCGAATTCATCCCGCCGGCAGCTTCGCTGATCATTGCCGCGCTTATCTTAGAAATACCGGCCTGACCTTCCGGTTCGGCACCGAGTCCGGCATGCGCAAAAACAAAACTGACGCTGATAATCGGATTGGAACGGTCTTCCAGCAAATAGGCTTTTATTCCGTATTGCGGCGACACCACTTCAGTAACCGGCACCGAAAAACGTCGGCCGCCCAGTTCGGAATTTTTGACCAGCGTTACCGAATCAAAAGCGGGTTTAAAAAACATCATACCGCCGATAACAAGCCCGGCAACCGGAAGTATCCACAACCAAAAATATTTTTTAATCATGCGCTTTCTCCCGGCTTTGCGGTTTGGCCACGCCTTCGGCAACGGCATAGTTTTTCAACAGTTGCTGAGCAGCTTCACGAACGTCATCCGCACTCACCTTGCGAATGTTATCGGCATAGTTCTCAATATCTTCCCGACTCATGCCGATACTGTACAACGAACCGACGATGTAAGCGGCGTCAAACGGATTGTCTTTAAGATAAATCAGGCCGGCCAGCATTTTGTTTTTGATCTTGGCAATTTTTTCGTCATCAATCGCATCAACGGCGTCGGCCACGGCTTCATCCAGCGCTTGCTGCAATTCTTCAACCGAAATGCCGTTTTGCGGCACCGCCGCAATGTTAAAGCTGCCGTAACTGCGGGAAGCGTAGTTATAAGAGGAGGAAACGTCCAGAGCCAGTTCGCGGCGAATCACCAGTTCTTTGTATAACGCCGAGGTATCGCCTTCGCCGAGATAACGCGAAAGAACGGCCAACGCATAAATGCGCCCGGCATCGGTATTGTACGAATCCGCCATATAACGACGGACAATCCGCGGCAGTTCGACCCGCGGCAGTTCCATGCTCAAGCGGCTTTTAAGCGTTGGATTCATATCGGGAAAAACAATACGGCTGCCGGTATCGCGCGGCGGAACTTTGCCATAATATTTCTCCGCCAACCGGTAAGCCGTTTCCGGTTCAATGTCACCGGCAAGCACCAACACCGCATTGCCGGGAGCATAATAGCGCCGGTAGATATCCATAACGTCATCCGGGGTAAGATTTAAAATTTCCGTTTCGGTTCCGCTGACAGGGTTGGCATAAGGATGATCCTGCCACAGACTGCGCTGCATGTTTTCCGAAAAAGCCGACAAGGGTTGGTTTTCCACCACCTGTTTGCGTTCCTGAAAGACAATATCGCGCTCGGTTTCAAAATCGGTCGGCGAAAATTTGAGGTTTTGCATCCGGTCGGCTTCCATATACATCGCCAACTCCAGGCGGCTGATATCCAGATTTTGATGATAAGCCGTAAAATCCTGAGAGGTAAAGGCATTGCTGTCGGCGCCGTTTTGCTGCAGAATGCGGTTAAATTCGGAACCCGGAATATTTTTGGTGCCGCGAAACATCAGATGTTCCAGCAAATGGGCCGAACCGCCCTTACCCGGTTTTTCGTCAACCGCCCCGACATTATACCATACCATATGTTTGACGATCGGAGCCTTGTGATTGGGGACGACAAGCAATTTAATGCCGTTGGACAAGGTATATTCGCTGATGTCAAACAAACGGGCATGGGCAGAAAAGGCCGATCCGAACAGAATCAGGCAGATGACAAAAAATATTTTATTCATTTGCCAAATTTTTTATTTCCTCATCAATTTCGCGACCGGTTTCCGCACTGAGAGCGGGCTGATTCATCGGCACCACCGGACGAAGATCATAATTCGGCGGTAAAATCAGTCGTTTTTGCTCAGAAACTTTGGAGGCATCGGGAACTTTGCGGTCCAGCCCAAGATCTTCTTTCGTCGCATTGCAGGCGCCCAGCAATGCGGTTGCAACCATCAGACAGAATATTTTCTTCATTTGTTTTGCTCCTTAGCGTTTTTTTTGGTTCGGTGTGAACAGACTCTGTAATATAATTATGACCGCGCCGATACAAATAAAACTGTCGGCGAGGTTGAAAGCCGGCCAATGATGCCCGGCAAAGTGAAAATCCAGAAAATCGAAAACCGCGCCGAGACGTACCCGATCAACAATATTGCCTAACGCGCCGCCGATAATCATGCCGAGACCGATTTGAATCAGGCGGATATTTTCTTTATACAGCCACCATAAAAGCGAAACCACGATTGCCGCCGCAACCAGGCACAACACGATCGTGCCGGTCGCCCCCGACCCGCTGAACATCGAAAAACTGACGCCGGTGTTCCAGGCTTGGACAATGTTGAAAAAAGAAGTTATTTCAATAAACGGACGCCCGTCCAGAACATGATTTAAAATCCAGAATTTTGAAAGCTGGTCGGCAGCCAAAACAACAACCGCAACGATAATTCCCAAAAACAAATCCGTCTCCCGTAAAAAACTTTATTAACCGTGGTGCATTATAACAATATTTCCGCCGGAAAAAAGCGCTAAATACAAACTATGCATAAATAATTAAAACAACAGCAGCTTTGCCAGGCCGAGGAAAATGAAATAACCGCCGGAATCGGTACAGGCAATCAGAAAAACGCCGGAAGAAATCGCGGGATCAATCTTAAAACGATTGATCGTCAGCGGAATCAGGATCCCTGCCAGACTGGCAACCGTCAGATTGCACAACATGGCCAACGCAATGATGTAACTGATGGTTTCCTGACCGGGAAACCAAATGCGTACGGCAATTCCGATCATCAGCGCAAACAAGAGACCGTTGCACAAGCCGACCATAAACTCTTTGCCGATCATTCTCAACGCATTGCGCGAGGTCAGCTCTTTGGTGGCCAGCGAACGAACCACCACCGCCAAAGTTTGTTGACCGGTGGTGCCGCCCATTGAGGCGACGATCGGCATCAAAACCGCCAAAATCGACAACTGGGCAATAATATCCTGAAACTCGCCCACCACCGAAGCGGCAATAATGGTGGCAAAAAGGTTGGTCACCAGCCAGATCGAACGCGATTTGAAAATGCTGAAGACCGAACGGTACACGTCGTTGCTTTCGGCACCGGTCAGCAGCATCATGTCTTCGTTAGTTTCTTCGTGAACAATTTCGACCACGTCGTCAATATTGATAACGCCGATCAAACGCCCCTTATTGTCAACCACCATGGCCGACATCCAGCCGTATTCGCGAAACATATGGGCCACTTCTTCCTGATCGGTATAAACGTCAACCGGGACGATCTCGCCGTCCATGACATTGTCGAGTTTTTCGTCGGCCTTGGCACGCAGCAACTTGTCCAAGGCAATTTCTCCGGTAGGTTTAAGCGTTTTTTCGTCAACCAGAAAAATGGTATAGAAATCGTCCGGAAGTTCTTCGTTTGTGAGCAGATACTGCTTGGCTTCCTTGACCGTCCAGCTGTCGGGGATACTCACGAAGTCGCGCGACATGATACGCCCGGCAGAATCTTCGGGATAATTGAGCGACGATTTGACCTGATATTTCAGTTCCGGATCAAGACGATTGATAATCTGTTCCTGTTCCTCGTCGTTCATATTCTCCAAAATCTCGACCGCATCGTCAGAATCGAGTTCGTTGACGATTTTAACAATCTGATTTTCGTTTAAACTTTCAAGAACCTGTTCCTGAACGACCTCGTTTAATTCGGGAAAAACGGCCGGATCAATTTTGTCGCCGAGAATCCGGACCAACTTCATCCGGTGGTGCAGATCCAAAACCTCAATCAGGCGGGCAAGATCATACTCGTCTAACCCTTCGACAATTTTTTTGACATGGATATCGTCATCTTCGTTAAGCCCGATGACAATCGAATTGACAAACTTCGGCCCCAAACCGAGATAATCGGCAGCGTTTTTCTGCTGTTTGAGCTGTTTATGACGGAAGTTTTTGTTTTTAGAGAAAGGCTGGTGCTTTTTTGTTTTTTTCTTCATCACAACCTCCTCTTTATGACCCGAATTTTATTTTTTATGATTGGTGCGCCTGAGAAGACTTGAACTTCCAAGAGCAGAGCTCATAACGACCTCAACGTTACGCGTTTACCAATTTCGCCACAGGCGCGCAAATATCATAAAGACAGTGGAGAAATACCCCGGTTTGAAAAAATAATCAAGCTTTTTTTAACATAATTGTGAATTTTTCACAAAAATAAGTTTTTTAACCGCTTAACAACCCCGTTTTACCGTTTTTCCATCACACAGACAAAAAAGCCGTCGGTACCGGTAGAAAGAGGGTTGAGTTCAAGCCAGCGTTCATCTGTTCCCGGATACGGAAGCCCGGTTTTGGCCTGCCAAATTTGCGGCAAGCCGGCCGGCACCATATCCGGATGGCGCGTCATAAAGCTTTGGACAATCCGGCCGTTTTCTTCCGCCAAAACCGAACAGGTAATATAGACGATACGGCCGCCGGACGCCGTCAAAGGATAAGCCGTTTCCAATATTTCCGCCTGAATGCGGTTCAATTCGGCAAGCCGTGACGGAGCGAGCCGGAATTTTGCATCGGGAGAACGCCGCCAGGTGCCGGTGCCTGAACAAGGCGCATCAATGATAAAACGCGTATAAACCGGTCGCTCTTCCGCTTTTGCCACCGGTTTTATATTTTCAATTCCCAGTCGTTGCATCCGCGGTTTCAGTTGTTCGAGGCGGCGCATGTCAATATCATGGGCTTCGATCATGCCCTGCCCGTTTAACAACGCGGCAATTGCCAGCGATTTGCCGCCGGCACCGCAACAATAGTCCATCGTCCGATCATCGGGCCCAACGTCGCAAAGCAACGCCGCCAGCTGCGACGCCTCGTCCTGAACTTCCACCAGTCCCTCCCGATATGCCAGGCAATTGTTAAGGTTTATCCTTTTAAGAGAACGCACGCCGAGCGGCGAATACGGGGTCGGCACCACTTCAAAGCCCTCTTTTTGCAACTGCCGCATCACTTCTTCGCGACCGCCGCGGTTAACCCGCAAGTCAGCGCCCGCAGGTTGATTTAGGGCTTTCAGGAGTTCCGGATTATTGATCCGTTCAAACAGCCAGTCGGGACATTCGCTCTCCACCGCCGGCGGATAAACTTTGTCTTCCGCCGCCGACAATCGTTTTTGTTCCGTTTCGGTAAGCATCGGCATCCCGTAAGCGCCGCCGCAAAAGATTTCCGCCGGATTTGCGTCTTTCAGATAAAAAATCAACATCTGCCGCGGATCGGCACTGCCGGCATCAAATTCCAGCCGCCGCCGATGACGGATCACGTCCCATATCGTTTCGCTGATAAAACGGCGGTCTGCCGAACCGATAAACCGACGCTCGCGAAAATAAGCATTGATGATGTGGTCAGCCGGCTTTTGATCGGCAAATACCAGTTGCATCAATTCCAAAACCGCCTTATAGCGCGCTGCCGTCTGCATAATATATTCCCCTAATCGTTGCCGCGAAAACCGATCGCCACCAGATATTCCTCCGGCGACGCCTTGCGGCTGGCATCGGGTTTGCAATGAGCCACTTTGGCAAAATTCTTTTTTACCTCAGCCAAAAAACCGGCTTCGGCACCGCCTTTAAATACTTTGGCAATGAAAATGCCGCCCTCCGCCAAAACGTCTTTGGCAAAGTCATAAGCCAGTTCCACCAACGCAATGGTACGCAAATGGTCGGTCTGTTGGTGGCCGATGGTGTTGGCGGCCATGTCGCTCATCACGATATCGGCTTTGCCGTCAAGCAGCTTTTTCAATTTGTCGGCAGCATCTTCGGCGGTAAAATCCTGCTGAATCAACGTTGCGCCGGCAATCGGCTCCGTCGGCAGAATATCCAAACCGACCACCTGCCCGCTGCCTTTGTTGCGCATCACCGCAATCTGGGTCCATCCGCCGGGCGCGCAGCCTAAATCGACAATCGTCTTGCCCTTGCCGAGAAAACGGAATTTTTCATCCAGCTGAATCAGTTTGAAAGCGGCGCGGGAACGATAACCCAACCGCTTGGCCTCGCTGACGTAGGGGTCGTTCAACTGACGTTCCAGCCAGCGGTTGGACGATTTTTTGCGATATTTTGCCGTTTTAACGCGAACGGTCAGGCTTCGCTTGCCGGTTACGCTTTTGGCCGAAGGGGTTTTAACCATTTTGCAACTCCATAATGATGCCGTCCACCGCACTTTTTAACGACGAAATCAAATGCGGAGCGCCGAGGTCACGGTATATTTGCGAAAAAATAACACAACCGGCATGAAATATCTCGGCGCGAACCGGACCGATGTTCAGGTCTTCCGCCATTTCGGCGCAAGTCATGCCGTGAACTTTGGCAATCGCGCCGTCAAACTCCTCAATATTCATTTTCACTCCGTCGGCACGCGAACGGTTGTAACTTTCCCAGCCGCGGGCAATGTGAGTGAGCCGCAACGGAGTGCTGGAAGTGGCAACGAAACACAAATCATCGCGATATTTTTCCAACTCGGCCTCAGCGGCAAAACGGCGGCTGTAAGCGGAGATTTCCTCCGCCAGCCGGGCAGCATGAGATTTGTCATATTCGCGCAAGTCAAATTTTTCGGAAGCGTTGCGCGCGCCCCACGGAATCGACACCGTATGCAAGATCCGGGGCACCGAACCCCGGGCTGCCAACGTAATTTCGGTCGAACCGCCGCCCAAATCATAAACGACTACATGACCGACCGGCTCTTGCTGCACATTCAGCAAAGCCCCTTTCAAATTGAGCACCGCTTCTTCATAACCGTCGATGATTTCCAAATCAATGCCGGCGTGCTGTTTGATTTTTTTGACAAATTCAGGACCGTTCTCGGCCATCCGGCAAGCGGCGGTGGCAATTGCCCGATATTTTTCGACCCCATATTCGTCCATACTCATTTTGAAAGTGCAAAAACACTCAATCCCGCGTTTGACCGCTTCGTCAGTAAAACGGTTATGAGCGCTCATTCCTTCGCCGAGACGGGTTGCAATGGCATTTTTATACAATGTTTTGCCGTTTTGATCGGTAATCAGCAGCCGACAGGAGTTGGTGCCGAGATCAATGGCTGCCAGAGCTGTTTTTTTCATCTTTGTTCATCCTTTTGTTCTTATTGCGACGCATGAAACCGCGACGCGTTTTTTTGCGATTATGCATCATGTCCAGCAATATTCCTTCGCGAATGCCGCGATCGGCCACCGTTACGTCTTTCACCGGCCAAAAAGAACAAATTGCTTCGATAATGGCACAGCCGGCAATGGTCAAATCCGCTTTTTGCGGACCGATACAGGGATGTTTTTTGCGCCCGTCGTCGCCCATGCGACGGATTTTTGACACTGCATGTTTCATATCCTGCGCCGTGATACTGATGCCGTCGACGGCCGAACGGTTATAATGCTGAAGATTCAGCTGAATCGCGCCCAGCACCGTCACCGTGCCCGAAGTGCCGATAACCTGAATTTCGCCGTTGGCAATCGCCTCACCGATTTTGTAACGTTCTTCAAAACTTTCCAGCAGTTTGTGCGTGCGGTCCATAATGGTGTTGTAAGCCAGGTTGGTCATATCTTTGTTGGGAAAAGCTTCCGAAACCGTAACGACGCCGTAAGGCAGCGACACGAAACCTTCAATAAAGGCCTTGCCGCTGTTGGCCAGCCGTGCCAGCGAAATTTCGGTCGAACCGCCGCCGATATCAAAAACCAGCGCCCGTTTGACATTGCGTTTCAAAAGCGGCATACATCCGATAACCGCCAGACGGGACTCTTCCTGCGAAGAAATAATTTCCAAATTGAGGCCGGTCTGTCGTTTGACGTCGCTCAAAAAATCCTTACAGTTTTTGGCCCGCCGACAAGCAGCGGTTGCCACAAAACGCGCCCGGAAAATCGGCGCATATTCGCTGATGATCTCCGAACATATCTTCAACGCCTTGATCGTGCGCCGGGTTGCTTCTCTGCCCAACTCGTTTTCTTTGATAATCCCCTCCCCCAGACGGGTGATGCGGGAAAAAGTTTCTATGATATGAAAAGACGTCGGTGTCGGAGAAGCAATAACCAAACGGCACGAATTGGTGCCCAAATCAATGGCCGCATAGTTGCGAACGACATTTTCTTCTTTGCCGCCGCGACTGTATCTTTTAAATTTTTGCATTCTTCATATCAATCATTCTACCACAATTTTAAATTTTGTTTATTGTGTACGATTTTCGCTTTCAGAACAAGTGTTTTTTTAACAAAACGGCATTTTTTATTTCATTTTTGCACAAACATTCCCTTTGACAGCGCGGTCATTTTGAACTCCGGGCAAACAAACGGCATAATTCTTAAAAACAAAAAATGCCGCTTCGGTTGCAGAAGCGGCACTTGTAAAGAAAATCCGGCTTATTCGGGATAAAGTTCCTCGCGGATAATTTTGCGCAATTCGTCAATCGGCGCCAGCTGTTTATTCTGATTTTGATAATGCCAGTACATCCAGCCGTTGCAAGCCGGTGCATTTTGCGCCGCGGCCCCCATTTGATGGATTGAACCGTTGCCAAAAGTCGAAATCAGCGTCCCGTCCGAACGGATCAGTGCCGAAACGTCGCCTTTGGCATCAAAAAGCTTGTCACCGGCTTTTAGCAGGCCGCATTCGATAACGGCGCCGAAAGGCACGCGGGGCTGCCGCTTTTTCATGGCATAACCGAGGCAGGCGTCATTCTGAATCCGCGAAATTTCATTAATTCGGGCCTCGGCACCTTTCACATACTGAGCGTCGCGCTCAATGCCGATAAAATTGCGGCCGATTTTTTTGGCTACCGCCCCGGTGGTGCCGGTGCCGAAAAACGGATCCAAAACCGTATCGCCGACGTTGGAAGAAGACATCAAAACCCGGTACAACAGGGCTTCGGGTTTTTGGGTCGGATGAAGTTTGCCCCCTTCTTCCGCCTTAAGACGTTCTTTGCCGGTGCATAACGGCAACTGCCAGTCGCTGCGCATCTGCACGTCTTCGTTCATTGCCTTCATCGCTTCATAATTAAACGTATATTTTGACTTTGGGGTTTTGGCCGCCCAAATCAAAGTTTCGTGCGCGTTGGTAAACCGGGTTCCCTTAAAGTTGGGCATCGGGTTTGTCTTGTTCCAGATGATGTCATTCAAAATCCAAAAACCAAGATCTTGCAAAATATAGCCGACGCGAAAGATGTTATGATACGATCCGATTACCCAAATGCTGCCGTCGTCTTTGAGGATACGCCGTGCCGCGCTCATCCAGGCCCGGGTATATTCGTCATATTCCTTCAACGAGGCAAAACTGTCCCATTCTTCGTATACGCCGTTAACGTTGGAGTTGTCGGGACGCGTCAGGGCTTCCCCGAGCTGAAGATTATACGGCGGATCGGCGAAGATCAGATCAACCGACTTTTCTTCCATCTGGTTCATAATCTTAACACAATCGTCGTTGATTATCGTGTTTAAGATCGTTTTGGTTTCAATACTCATTTATTTCACTTCATTATGGTCATTTGACAATGAAGGCAGTATGACAAAAAGAAGTTATAAAATTATTAACAAAAACTGATCCAAAATATTTTTTGGCTAGTTTTTCATTTTAGGCGCAAAAGCAACGCTTTCCGACACTTTGAGAATTTTAAGAACGGGTTCGAAGATCCGTTAAAGCCATATTTGCCAAAAATTCCGGCTTATTTTTTCCGCTGCCGGTTCTGTCGGCAAAAGATTTAAACAAAAAAAGCTGCTCGTCTGAGACGAACAGCTTATAAAAGAACTAAAAAGAACAGTTCTTTTTAGTGAAGCTACGCAACGGCTAAGCCTCGAAGGAGAGAACCACGGCCGGCCTTGCAGGCGGCGGCGGCAACTTCCTGCGGAACGGTTTCGAACTTGTGGAGGTAGGCGACGGCGAGTTCCAGGTTGTTACACTTGAAGAGCTCGGGCAGCACCTCGGGCATGAGATCATGACCTTTGAGGTAAGCGGCTTTTTTACCGACGTTCTTACCTCTGATTATTCCTAACTGTTCTGCGAGACGAGAATTTCCGTTTCCGTTGCGGGTTGCTTTATTCATATTCATAAGTTTTAAAATAATTAGTTATTACAAAAATAACTATCCCATATTTTAGACAAAAAGTCAACCCTAAAATTCACTTTTGTTCCATAAATTCTTTTATCGGTTTATAACTGCGACGATGTTCGGGCGTAACGCCTTGTTTTTTCAGTCCTTCGATATGAGCAGCAGTGCCATAACCGGCGTTTTTTTCAAAACCGTATCCGGGATATCGTTTCCCCAACTCGCGCATCAAACGGTCCCGATATACCTTTGCAACAATCGACGCTGCCGAAATTGACAACGAAAATGAATCGCCTTTGACGACCGTTCGGCAGGCACAAGGAAACGCCGGCAGCGTACGATTGCCGTCGATCAATGCCGCAGACGGACAAACAGGCAGTTTTTCTACTGCCCGACGCATCGCTAAAAAAGTCGCCTGTAAAATGTTTAACTCGTCAATTTCCTGCACCGAAGCTTCCCCAATACCGATTTGAAGATTTCCCGCCGCCTGCTCCTCGAAAAGTTTTAAATAAAGCTTTTCTCTTTTGGCAGCCGAAAGCTTTTTAGAATCATCCAAGCCGTTTAACAATTCGTCACACAAACGGCGATTTTTAATCACTACTGCACCGGCAACTACCGGTCCAGCCCACGGCCCCCGCCCGGCCTCGTCAATTCCCGCTACTTCACAGTCATATTCATTTTCAAAACAAAAATCAGGCATTTATCAATTCACGTTCAAGTTGTTTATTAAGTTTAAACTTTTTTAGTTATACACTTTGAATTAAGCGGTTGTCAAGCCGCGACAACGATTTTAGATCAATCGGCGACGGGTGGCTCCAGTCAGAACGTAAAAAAGCACCTTTCGGCGCTTTTTTACGTTGAAGAATCTTTCTAATGAGCCATCGGCCGGGTCATATCCTGATCGTTATAATTGTTTTTGATGACATCGGCAAAACGGCTGCCGGTATTTTTAACGTCTTGTGCATGGCCGACGGTTGTTTCCGAGGTTGAAGCAAACATATTGACCGTTCTGTAATAAACGGTTTTCGGATGAATGCCAAAACCAAACCATGCGATTGCCAAACCAACGGCAACCAGTCCGATCAGATAGATTAACGTTTTCATGTTTTTCTCCTTTGTGTTTTTATTTTTTACCCGGTTCGTTTAACCGTCGGCGCGCTCCGAGACGACGCGGCGCGTCGAAAACAACCGCCGCTTTTTTCACCAGCGCTTCGCTGATGCCGTCTTTGGCCAGCAAAAAGCGTTTGGCTGCTTTTTTACGATCAATGTAGTAACGGGCTTTGTCAATTATATTCTCCTGCACAAAACCGTCAACCGGAATATCAATTTTGATATAGCGGCTGAGGTTGCGCAGTTCAAACTTTCCGCTGTCGGGATTATAAATATAAAAACTGTACATAACCGAACGCTGACGGAAGTATTCGCGTCGTTCGACGTCTTCGCCTTTGGCAATTGAATTGCGCGCTTCAATCAGCGGAAGATTACTGACAAATTTCGGATAATGGCGTTCGAGTTCGTTTTCCGTCCAATGCTTAAGCTTCAGATTAACCACAAATTCCATATTTTTAAGCAAGTTCTCGCGCACTTCCTGCGGGCGGTCTTTCAATACCTCGAAACACGGCTCTTTGCTCAAAAGCTCGTTCCAACTCTTGTTTTTCCAGTAACGGCTCAAACAGAAAATCGTTACCGCCAAAGAAGCGCTTCGCTCGTCTTCCACCTGAATATTATAAAGATCCGCGGCATTCAAAGCCAGCGACTTTGGATGCAGGCTGCGATTTTCAACCAGAACTTTATTGCGCAAATGATGAAACTCGTGAATAAAAATTCCGGCATAATCATGACGAATTTTACGAATTTCGCGATAAGCGTGATACAAGGCGGTATAGCGAATCAGAGCCTTGTCTTTGAACATTTTGCGCAAAATATCTTCCAGCAACACGTCGTCCGGTTTTTCTTTTAAGAACCACGACTTTTTGCGGCGAACTTTTTCTTTTATAAACTTCTGTTCGATTTTTTTGACAATATTCCAATCATCAGACTGAAAAACATAGCAATTTTCAACAACGATGATTGATTTGTTGTTGAACGTGCTGACATAGTTCTGAGTACGAGCGGGCGTAATGTCAACTTTGTAGGTAATATTATTCCATTTTACGAAGTGCGACAGGGTTTCTCTTTTGATCGATATGCCGACGCTTTTCAGCAAACGCGGCACCAAATCTTCGGGAATTTGAAAAGAATCGGTAATCAGCCCCGACACTTCCCGCGGAGCGGCATACAAAAAACCGTTGTTATAGTTTGCAGGATTGACAACAACATCGTTGTCATAACTGTCCGAACGTTCCCGGCCGTCTTCGGATTCAATAAAATACATCAGATCCTGTGTAGCGTGATAATCGATCACTTCTTCGAGACGGGAAAAATTTTCGACAATATTCTGACGCAGCCCGTTTTTAGCAGCATATTCCGCCGGGCTTTGGCGTGAAATCTTCTTCATTGTCGAATAAGCGTTGTATTTGCCAAACTCTTCATAAGAGATCTCAGACAGCATATTGAGAATGGTGTTGCTGACGGAACCGTTAACAACGAAGAAATTTCCTCCTTTTCCTGCCACCACGTCCATTTGCTTCTCCCCCTGTTATTAGTTAAATTGTAATATAAAACCGGCTGTTTTGGCAACATAATTCTTGCACCGGGCACAGCTTTTAACAAAACTTTTACACAACGGACCGCCTGCTTTTCCGTCAAATTTCCGACATAATATTTGACAAACGACATAATCGATTCGACGTTTTTTTCTCTTCTGCCGAACAACCTCCCGAAATTACGAACAAAACGCCGGATCTTGCGGAGCGGCAAGTTGACGAAATACAAAACAATTTAAAAAAATTTTGGCAATCCGAATTAACATGTTGAGACAAAACCATTATTCGTTTTGAAACCGATAGCCGTAAAAAAAATCTTATCCCACACTTGGACCCGCCTTTATCAAAGAATCGGCAAACTCACGATTGTTGTATATAACTTTCGGTGCCGGTTGTATGAAAGCGAGATTTCCGCTATTCTGACAACGAGATCTAAATAACTAACTAAGGAGAAAATTATGGAATTTGCATTATTTCTCGCCGTTGTCGTCTTCTTTCTGTTGTTGACTTCGGTGGTCATTGTCCGACAAGGATACGAATATACGGTGGAAAGTTTCGGCCGCTTTACCCGCACCCTTTCGCCGGGGCTGCACATCATCATTCCGATCGTCGAAAAAATCGGAGCAAAAATCAATCGGATGGAACAGGTTCTTGATGTTCCTTCTCAAGATGTTATCACCAAAGACAACGCAACCGTCCGCGTGGACGGGGTTTTGTTTTTTCAGATCCAACAGGCGGCCAACGCCGCTTATCAGGTCAAAGATCTGAACATTGCCATCTTAAATTTGATTATGACCAACATTCGTACCGTCATCGGCAGTATGGAAATTGACGAGTTGCTGTCTCAGCGCGACGCCATCAACCACAAACTGCTGGCGGTAGTCGACGAAGCGACCATACCGTGGGGCGTTAAGGTAACCCGGGTAGAGATCAAAGACATCACCCCGCCCGCCGATCTGATCAATTCGATGGCGCGCCAAATGAAAGCCGAACGCGACAAACGTGCCAATATTCTTGAAGCCGAAGGATTTCGTCAGGCTGAAATTTTAAAAGCCGAAGGCGAAAAACAATCGGTCATTCTGGCTGCCGAAGCTCAAAAAGAAGCAGCATTCCGTGAAGCGGAAGCCCGCGAACGTCTTGCCCTCGCCGAAGCAAACGCTGCCAAAATGGTGTCGGATGCGATTGCCGGCGGCAGTCCGCAATCGCTCAACTATTTCCTGGGACAAAAATACATCGAAGCCCTGCAGGGAATTGTCACTTCGCCTAACCAGAAATTGTTGATGATGCCGATGGATACGGCAAACGTGATGGGATCGATCGCCGGAATTGCGGAGATTGCCAAAGAAGTGCTGCAGGAAAAGAACACCGCTGCCAACCGTAAGTAAAGGAGAACAGCCATGAACTGTATGGAATGGTTTTCACTCGGACTGGCGTTGGTCTTGCTCGAAGTGTTTGTACCCGGCGTTTATCTGGTTTGGTTCGGACTGTCGGCATTTGCCACCGGAATACTTACCATTTACTACGATTTCGGCGCGATTGAGCAATCGGTCGTTTTCGGTATTTTTTCCGTCGTCTTCGCCGTTGCCGGCTGGTTTGTTTACGCTAAGGTCATTAAACGCAGCACCGGCGCCGAAAAGTACAAATACCTTAACGACATGGCGGGCCAGCATATCGGCAAAACCTATTTGCTGGCAGAAGACGCCGCGGACGGCCGTTCCAAGGCAATTGTCGGCGATACGGTATGGATCGTTGAATGTGAAGACGGTTTGAAAAAAGGAGACCGGGTTAAAATAACCGGAGTAGAAAACGGCGTTATCCTCAAGGCCGTCAAATATCAAAGCGCCGACTGACAGTTGCTTTTTCCCGACGGAAAAGCCTTGATCAAAAAAGCCCCGGACTTTCCGGGGCTTTTCCTTTAGCTGCACCTTATTTCGGTTCCGGCTGATAATCAGCACCGTTGTAAGCGTCAATATAAATCCGGCGGATGTCTTCCATCAGCGGATAAACCGGGTTGGCACCGGTACACTGGTCGTCAAAGGCCTTTTCAACCATATCGTCCAACTTGGCGTAAAAATCTTCTTCCTTAATTCCCCACTCCTTAATTGAGTGCGGAATTTCGATTTCTTCTTTAAGTTTGGAAACGGCGGCCAGCAGATTTTCCAGTTTTTCATCGTCGTTTTTGCCGCCCAGTTTCAGGTTGCCGGCAATCTGTCCGTAACGCTGTTTGGCGTTCGGGAATTTGTATTGCGGGAAAATTGCCTGTTTACGCGGACAATCGGTGGCATTGTAACGAATCACCTGATTAAACAGCAAAGCGTTGGCAATCCCGTGCGGAATGTTAAAAGCACCGCCCAGCTTATGTGCCATGGAGTGGCAAAGGCCGAGAAACGAGTTGGCAAAAGCCATTCCGGCAATAGTTGCCGCATGATGCACTTTTTCACGCGCCACCGGATCGGCGGCACCGTTTTGATAAGCGCGCGGCAAATAACGGAAAACCTGTTTGATCGCTTCCAACGCCGCCGAGTTGGTGAAGTTGGTCGCCATGACCGAAACATAAGCTTCCACGGCATGGACCAAAGCATCAAAACCGGATGCCGCCGTCAGCCCTTTCGGCATGTTGTCGACAAAGTTGGCATCAATAATCGCCATATTCGGCGTCAGCGCATAATCGGCAATCGCATATTTGACGTGGGTTTCGTCATCGGTAATGATCGCAAACGGCGTCACCTCCGATCCGGTGCCCGAAGTGGTCGGAATTGCCACCAGCTGCGCTTTTTTGCCCAACTCGGGAATAGAACATATCCGTTTGCGAATATCCATAAAACGCATTGAGATATCTTCAAAATTAACTTCCGGATGTTCGTACATCAGCCAAATGATTTTGGCCGCGTCCATCGGCGAACCGCCGCCCAAGGCAATAAACACATCCGGCTGGTAAGGACGGACCATCGCCAGCGCTTCGTCAATGGTTGACAAGGTCGGATCGGGTTTGACGTCAAAGAAGATCTGATAGTCGATATCCATTTCTTCCAGCACCCGTGTCACATTGTTGACAATGCCGGAGTCAAACAGATAGCGGTCGGTGACGATAAAAGCGCGTTTTTTGCCTTCCAGTTCGCGCAGAGCCTGATCGACGGCGCCTCGTTTGAAATAAATTTTCGGAGGAACCCTGAACCACAACATATTTTCTCTCCTTTCGGCAACGGTTTTATAATTAAGCAAATGTTTGACGCCGACGTTTTCGCTGACGGAGTTGCCGCCCCACGAACCGCATCCCAGCGTCAGCGAAGGTTCAAGCTTAAAATTGAAAAAGGAACCCCCGCGTTAAACGCGGGGTTCTTCATTAACGGGTGTAACCCTAA
>OFGN01000106.1_pt1 | contig 91220 bp, 68 predicted proteins | sample 1521821 | NCBI WGS metagenome assembly OFGN01 (sample SAMEA3504094, study PRJEB24116) | mouse gut metagenome | biome: mouse gut; feature: mouse-associated habitat; material: faeces | place: Denmark | collected 2011
GTCTTGACTACCTGCAAATCCTCTACACCATGCCGTTGCAGAAACTACCGATACTCCTGCTGGTATCCGAGGAACGCAACACAGGTAAATCCACATTCCTCAATTTCCTCAAACTTGTATTTGAGGCAAATCTCACGTTCAACACCAACGAGAATTTCCGCAGTCAGTTCAACGATGATTGGAACGGCAAGCTGATAATCGTGGTTGACGAGGTGCTGCTCAACAAGCGCGAGGATTCGGAGCGTCTGAAGAATCTCAGCACCACCTACAACTACAAGATGGAAGCCAAAGGACGCGACCGCGAGGAGGTGAGTTTCTTCGCCAAGTTCGTGCTATGCTCCAACAACGAGTATCTGCCCGTAGTCATAGACCCAGGTGAAACCCGTTATTGGGTGAGGAAGATACCGCAGTTGGCATCTGACGACACCTGTTTCTTGGAGAAGATCCGCGATGAAATCCCGGCATTTCTCCATGCCATGAGCAACCGTCAGCTGTCCACAACCGAGGAAAGTCGGATGTGGTTTGACCCTAAGCTGATTGACACCGAGGCGTTGCAGAAGATAATACGCGCCAACCGCAACCGTGTCGAGGTAGAACTCGCGGAACTGCTTACCGATATAATGGACAGCCGGAAGATTGATGCCGTTGACTTCTGCCTCAACGACATTCTCAACCTTTTCGACTATCAGCGGGTAAAGGCCGACCGCTCGGCACTGAGAAAAGTGGTGCAGGATTGTTGGAAGTTGCGACCAGCCCAGAACTCGCTATGCTACACCACCTATCAGATGGGAGTGTTCCTCAACGAACCAGCATACGTCGAGAGCAAGAAGGTCGGACGCTTCTATACCGTAACACGGCAGATGTTAGAGAACCTTTAATTTTTTCTTGTTGGATTTGATAGATTGATGATTTGATGAATGAAGCGACAATAGAGTAGTAATCAGCGACTTTTCTTTTCATCGCCCTTTCATCAGATATTCAACAAAAAGAAAAGGCAACAAAAGAATAACGCAACGAGAGAAAAACATCTTCTCTCATCGCCCGATACGTTTCTTTTCGTTGCTAAAACTTATGATGAAACACCGATGAAAGAATAAATATCTACAAATCAGAGCTATATTCTCATCTTTCATCAATCCATCAAATTCAACACTCACCCCGGTTGCTGCAATTTTCTCAGTGACCATAAACCCAATAAATGTATGGCAAGAACAATCACACCCAAAATAGATGCCCGACTTTTTACGGCTCAAATGAACGCCAAAGAAAAGGCAAGATGTAATATCCGTCAATATATCCCGATTGGAGCTGTAAAAGGCAACTTTTGGGATGATGCACCAGCTCCCGGAATGTACTACGACACCGACATCAATATGTGGTGTCCGGAATCGTTCAAATTGGAGAAAATGGAAATTATCGAGGAGGACACACAGCGTATCATAGACACGACTCCTGATGAAGAAAGGGAAGGATACTCTGTCAACGGCAAGAAACTTGTCCCCTACGTGTCTGTAGTCACTGAACGGATGAATGCCAGAAAAAATATTGACGAAAATCCGGCGAGAGAGGTACAGCAGGTACACTGCGACACTGGTACACCTATTGCATCAAACCATGTGTCGATAAAGGAAGAGAAAGCCACGGCCATTCCCAAGTCCGCCCGTACAACATCAAGGTCGAGAATTGTTGATATTGCCCCTCCTGTTGAACCCATATCCATTCCGGAGCCGATTGTTCCCATTGAAGTGTCAAAGCCGACAGTTGAGCCACAGCCCGAAGCCGTGGAACAATCGAAGAAGACGCGACGAAGCGCACGGATGGACGAGGCAGACTTCGACATCTTGGCGAGCCAGTTCATCTACCCGACAGACCTCGCAGAGAAAAAGCCACTGTTTTTCCCGACGGACATACGTGAGTCACTAAAATTGGTTGCCCGACTCATACCCGGCGGCAAGGTGTCCCCCTCGCATATCGCAATCCATATCATCAGGGCATGGCTCGATGAGAACCGCGATTTGCTCAACCGTATGCTGTCAAGTCAGAAATTAAGCATCTAAATGAGAAGTCAGCAGTCCAAGCGGTACTGCACCCCAGAATGTAAATGGAGGGGGTTAGCGAGGTTAGTTTTCGGTGATACCGAAAACGGTCGCGTAAACGCTCCGACCTCGCACCCCACCATTGCACCCGGTGCAACGGTACACCAGTGTACCAACCGCGATTTACCCCCTCCAATTATCCACCCTTTAATCCTATACGTCCTATGAAGCCCAAGACAACCGCCAAGTCAAATCTGAAGAACGGCAACCGCAACGGTCGCCCGGCTCTTCCCGAAAATGAGAAGCAGTCGATAATCAGACCCACCAAATTCAACCAGGAGCAGGATGCCGTGCTGATGGAGAACTTTCATAGCAGCGGACTCTCCTGCGTAAGCGAATATATCCGGGCCGTGTCACTCAATCCCAAGATTGTTCCACGGCTGACCGAGGAAGAACTGCGGATAGCCCGTACTCTATCCGGCTTCAGCAACAACTTCAACCAGTTCGTGAGGCTCTGCCATATCCACGGACTCGAAGCGATGGCAGCAGAGGCTGAGTTTTACCTCGGCAAGTTCCGATGCCTCTTTGGAAAATTCAATAACGATTAAGCCCTTAATTTTTATGATTGCATACATCATTAACGGCAAGAGTTTCGGCAACTGCGTTGACTATGTGACGCGCCGGACACTTGAAGAGAAACTGAGCGCGGAAGCCGCTCAGAAGCAGAGAGCCGATGAGAAAAAGTATGAGTCCAACAACGGTGAAGGCATAGTTTACCACCTTTCCAAAGACTGGGAACTGATAGGCGCATCTTCCGATATTCGGCTCTATGAAGGCCGCAAGGCTATCGCTGATGACATAGCACGCCCTACGAGGACAAGGAAGCCTATTAAAGATCCGGTGGGTCATATCTCACTCGACTTCCACCCGAAGGACGCACCCAAAACGACCAACGAAAGAATGGCCGACATTGCTTGCGATTATATGAAGCGAATGGGTTTGGACAACACTCCCTATATCATCGTCCGGCACTTCGACAAGGCTCATCCGCATTGCCACCTTGTGTTCAGCCGCGTTGATTACGACGGCAAGATTCTCACGCAGACCACCAACTTCAAAAAGAACGAGCGCGTCTGCAAAGCCCTCAACCTCAAACACCGGCTCATGCAAGGCAGAAGCAAACTTGATACCGATGTCAGCAAACTGCGCGGAAAGGAGAAGGTAAGATACAAACTGACCCATGATCTTGCCCGACTGTTTGTCTCGCCCGATGTAAAAGATTGGAATTCTTTTCTCATTGTCCTTTTGCGGAACGGCATTACTACAAAAGAGAAAGTCGGTAAAAGCGGTAGGACGAATCTTTATTACTGCGTGGGCAAGCAGTCGTTTTGGTCTATGAAACTTGACCCATTTCTCACTCGGGAGAATCTTGAAAGAGTTTTTAGGGAGAGAATTGAACGGCGACTCAAGGAGTCTGAATCCGTTATTAAGCGAGCAGAACGCCATGCGGTCGAAGAACCAAAGCTCGAGAAAAAAGCAACTTCGCAGCCGAGAGTATCTGCCCAATCGCAGAGCCCCATTCAATCGCACAAGCCGATTGTCATACCACCATTGCCTTTTGAATTCTTGTGGAATGTACCTAAGAGTGATGAGGCGGCATACCGTAGAGGCGAGACGGTTTACACATTTGCACGCAAACCGGCTGATAGGTATAAGGCATACTACTGGATATGGTATGACTTCAAGACCGGAAAGCCACAATGCAGCTTCGACCCGCCCAAGAGCCGAGACATCCCTCCTGTATTCCTGCAACAAGTGGTATCATCCGGCAAACCGACATCCACATCTTCACCTCAATCTGAATCATCAGACTTCCGAATGTCACATGTTTCTCTTAGCAATGCTCCCAATGATGATGTCTGCATATCCCATGGCGAACCAGTCTCGGGTGATTTCAAGCAATTCCTTGAAAACCACCCCGACATGGACTTCTACGATGCCAAGCGTAAGTTCAAGGAAGAGCAAAAAGCCAAGCAAAAATCCCGTCAAGGTACAAAGCTCAGCCCGTCATAATCGCCTTTGCAACAGACTGAGCCGGCCCCCGACTTCACGCCGGGAGCCGACTCTTTTGATATGAAAACGCACCACATTGCAATTCAGCAGGCTTATTAAACAACTCATCCACAAACATAACCGCTTCATCGGAATTATCTTGATACATGGTCGTGCAAATGCTATTTTTGCACTAAAAACATATGAGACAAATTATTTTATTGATTATATTTTTTCAAACGCTGCTAATATCAGCTCAAGGTTACATCACATTTGACAACTTCTCTACGAGCCGGTTACGTAATGATGCCGGAGAATATTTCGGTTCGGGAAGTATGCAGATGATTTCGGGAGGATACAATATTCCTCTTTATACTAAAACAAACGAGCGAAATCAATTGACCGCCCTGTCAATCAGTACGTATGCCACATATGCTGATTTGTCAAACACGGGAGAAGCGTCCTCTTTCAATCCGGATAAAATCATCAATACCGGCCTTAGCCTTTCTTATATTCATCCCATCTCTAAGAAATGGAGCATACTGGTAGCTGGAGGAGCCGGAATTTATGCTCCTGCGGATGAAATCAAAATGAACTCTGTTTTGGGAAACGGAGGGGTAATTTTCATTTTCCGTCTAAACAACAATCTAAGTCTTGGTATTGGAGGTGGCGTTTCCAATTCATACGGTGTACCCATGGCGATGCCTATGATATATCTAAGTTGGCAGCGCAATGGAAAATTTATGTTTAGCATAGATATGTCTAATACCATCAAAATTTCCACCTCAACCATTCTATGGGATAAACTCAAACTCGAATTAGCTCCGATGGAAGTAGATGGACTGATGGCTGTCAGACATACCGACGACGGAGATCAGATTTACTCTATGGTTATGTTACAGTCCTATTTTTCTCCATCATTCCTATTCAGCAAGAAATTCAGCTTATTTGCTAAAATCGGAGGGAATTGGATACGAGGTATAAGTGCAAAAGAGCGGAGTCTGAAATCATTCTTTGATGGTTTCAGGAGCAATAATAATGAAGCCCCCTATTTTAATGTTTCCCTTAGATTGTCAGCAGGCATCAGATTCAGTTTCTAAAAAAAAATTAGTAAATTTGAATTATAAAACCAAAATAACAACCCCCAATGATAAAATATCTGATAATAGAGGATGAGCCATTAGCCTTTGAGGAACTAAAAAGGATGGTTGAGAAATTGCGCCCGGAATTTCAGATGTCGGGATGGTCGCAAAGTGTGGCTCAAAGTATATCCTTGCTGAAATCTCAGTCATTCGACTTAATATTTGCAGACATCTCATTGGCTGACGGTTTGTGCTTTGATATTTTCAACGAAATACCCGTGAATGTCCCTGTAATATTCACCACAGCCTACGATGAATACGCTATAAAGGCTTTCAAAGTCAATGGAATTGATTATCTTCTGAAGCCAATTGAGCAGGAAGAACTGGAGCATGCTATACTGCGATTTGAGCGTAATAATGTTAAAACAGCTGCAGCGGAAGTCCTTTCAGCAATGGATATTCAATACAGCAATTGTCCAAGAACACGTTTCATGGTAAAAACTGGAGACTCTTTTTTTCATGTCGAAGCCTTCGATATTGCATTCTTTTACAGCGAAGATAAATACACTTATCTCCACCTGTTTTCAAGTAAAAGATTTGTCATGGATTATTCTCTTGACACCATAGAAGGAATGCTTGACAGAAAACTATTCTATCGCATCTCTCGCGGATGCATTGTAAATATCCGTGCTATTGAGAAGTGCTGCCGATACTTTGGCGGAAGATTAAAACTACATTGCACACCACAGTTGCCCATAGAGAATCTAGTAAGCCGAGGTAGAGTTAAGACATTTTTGGAGTGGTTCGATGGTATAATATAAGAAAATGGATACACAAACAAGATACGTATTCCTATTTATATTCGTGATTTCCATATCATTCATACCGTTTATAGGAATATATAGCATCATGACTGGCAGGCCCGAGAATCTCTGGTGGACTATACTTGTCAACATTCCCGCGTGTCTGCTGTTAGGTATTTGTGATTTTCTTTTAGTCAAGAAAACGCAACAGATGGTAAAACGCAATGTTATCCGAGTAATCACAGATCTAATGGTTACAACAATAATAACTATAGTGATTATATGCGGCCTAAATCTCATGCTGATGGATGCAACATCACAAGTTCTCTTAAAATCCGCAGTGCCGGCTATACCATGGAACTGGATAGTAACTCTGATTATCGAACTTTTTTTCTACAATGAGCGACAGCAGAAAATAGAGCGAGAAAAATCACATTATCAGTTTATCGCACTCCGTAATCAGATAAATCCACACTTCCTTTTCAATTGCCTCAACGTACTTTCGTCTCTTGCGTATTCAGATGCTGAAAAAGCCAATACTTTTGCCAAAAGGCTCGCTTCCGTATATCGCTATATTTTGTCCACTAATGAAAGTCAAATTGTTGACATTGAAGATGAAATTGCTTATGTCAACAAGTATATTTACCTTGAACAGGTTAGATTTGGCGACTACCTATCAGTAATAATTGAAGATGTCAGAACGACAAAAAAAGGACATATAATCCCCGTAAGTGTACAGCAACTTGTGGAAAACGCAATCAAACATAACATCTGCTCAAAAGAGTTTCCATTAAAAATAGAGGTATTGATCGATGATATTGATATTAAGGTAGTCAACAATGTGCAATTACGCAAAACATCATATGGTACGGGCGTAGGCCTGGATAATATAAGACGACAATATGCTCTGCATAATCACCATATTACGGTAAGTGTATCCGATACTACATTCACAGTTTCCCTGCCCATAATCCATTAAGATATATCTATCGCACTTTTGGACAGTAGTGAATGGAGGCTGCGATTGATTTTATCTTATTGGGGTCGGAACAAGATTTGGCAAATTTAGAGCCTTTATCGTGGTGACCCGGCTGATTTTCGGTTGAGGTCACCACGATTTCTATCACCGATTATAGTTAAACTCTGTTAAAGTTTGGGGTTGGGAAGCTGTGGTGTGGGGTTGAATGATGGTGAATAACTATGAATAACGCTTCAATTTACGTTGATTATCAGTGAGTTGCATATTGAAAGGAATAGATATGCGCACACCCCGACACGCATAATCGTCAATATTTCAGCAATTTACAGTGGGCGTGGTGATTTTTGTGGTGACTCGGAGGGGTATGGGTGAAAGAAAGACCGCTAACTCATTGAGAATTAGCGGTCTTCTGTGGTGCCACCAGCACCATTTTTAATGAATTAAGATGAATCAGGCTAAATGTTGATTTGATGTATTATATTGTGTATCAACGCAATTGGATTGTATTGAATTTGCGTAGATGTGTTAAAGTCTAAAATTTATAGGGAACTTTATAGGGAACTTCGGAAAAGTTTCCTAACTTTGTATGCGGAAATCAAACCATCTGTTTTGGAACCCGAACCAACCTCCAATAGGGAACTTTTATCTCTCGGCTCCGATCAGACATAAAGCATTTTGAATTATGGCAAAGACTCTCTCCAGATTCTATACTCTGGCAAAAGACAAAGACAAGGATAAGGCGACCCTGTTTGTGAGGGTGCAGGACCCGGTGCGCAAAATTGATGTGCAGTTCACCTCTCACCTCCGCGTGGGTGTGCAGGAATGGAAAACGGCAGTGTCGAGTGAGGATGCTCTCGCACGTCATCGTAAGGAATATCCCAAACTGCATGATATGCTCGGCAGAATTGAGATTATGCTGAAGCGCGAGATGGATGCGCCGGAATTCGACCGTGAAAAGATTAAATCAGAAATTCTCGCCATCGCCAAACCTGACAAGTCGGAAATCTTGCGTCGCCAGCGTGAGGCTGAGATTGAAGCGCAGCAAAAAGTGGAGCGTGAACGTGCCGAGCAGGAAGCCGCCGAGAAAAGGACCGCAGATGAAGCCCGTGCCAACATCTGGAATTATCTTGATGCCTTTGTCAATAATATCAAATCCGGCAAACGACTCAACGGAAATACTCCATACACTCCGGGGAGCGTCAAGGCTTGGAGCAGTTTCCGGAAACTCTACGGGGGCTTTGACAAGAAGCATCGTCTTACATGGAGCGACATCGACCGTGCTCTCGTAGCTAAATTTACTGACTATCTGGTAAAGAACGGCTACATGGTCACTTCCATCAACAAATATATCGTGTCGTTCCGTGCCATTGTTGGCTATGCCTATGCCGATGGCTACCATAACAACGACCGAGCGATGATGTGTTTCTCCAAGAGAAAAATAGAGGAATCTGACAAAGCTGTGGAAATTTATCTTACAGCCGCCGAGTTGCAGGCTCTCTACGAAATGCCCTTGACCGGGCTAAAGGAGCAGGTGCGGGATATTTTTCTTGTCGGCTGCTATACCTGTCAGCGCGTCAGCGACTATACTAACATTTCACCCGAAAGTTTCACGACAACTGCCAAGGGAACGCTCATCATCCGACTTATCCAGCAGAAGACACGTACCGAGGTAAAGATCCCAATCATGAATCCGAATCTACAGGCAATCTGCGAGAAGTACAATTACAAACTGCCATCGGTGATAGATGTCATCATCAACCGTTACATCAAGGAAATACTGACTGACCTATCCACTACGGTTCCCTCATTGGCCGTTAAGATTCCGACCAAACTTACGATGAAGCAGCGTAACAACGTAAAGCAGGGCAAAATGGACTTCGAGATGAACGACAAAGGAGAAGCTTTGGTGACACGCGCCCAAAGCGTCACCACCCATACCGCCCGACGCAGCGGTATAACCAACATGTACCTCTCCCACAAATTCACCATAGTCCAGATGATGCACATCAGCGGTCACAAAACGCAGAAAACGTTCATGAACTACATCAAACTCTCATCAGACGAAATCGCCGATGAGATAGACGCAATCGTCAACGCCAACAAGGGCGAAATCTTCTGATATATTGGGTAGTATGCCCGACAATCCAAATAAATTTAGTAAATTTACATATGGAGAACAATTTTGAATCGACCAACAGCATCGTCATATATCAGACCAACGATGGCGAGACCAGCATAGACGTTAAATTTCAGGATGAAACCGTGTGGCTATCGCAAGCGCAGATGGCGGAACTATTCCAAAAGGATAGGACTGTCATCGGACGCCACATAAGTAACATTTTCAAGGAGGGCGAACTTGAGCGAGAGATCACATGTGCAAATTTTGCACATGTGGGTAATGATGGTGACCAACAATACATTACCACTCTCTACAATCTTGATGTCATCATATCAGTGGGTTATCGCGTCAAGTCGAAACGTGGTACACAGTTCCGGATCTGGGCAAACAAGGTATTGAAGCAATATCTGCTTCAAGGCTATGCTGTCAATGAACGAATTGCCGCACAAAAATATGATGAACTGAGCCAGTTGGTGAAAGTGCTTGGCCGGACTATACAGAATCAGGAAAGACTGACTGAGGATAGCCGCTCACTGCTTGATGTCGTTGTGGATTATACCTATGCGCTTGACACCCTCGACCGATACGACTATCAGGAGCTGAAGATTGAGGAGACAACCAAAAAAGAAGAGTTCCACGCCACATACGAAAACGCGATGGAGGTTATCTGCGAACTTCATGAGAAGTTTGGCGGCAGCACATTGTTTGGCAATGAGAAAGATGACTCTTTCAAAAGCTCCATCGGTCAGATTTATCAGACTTTCGACGGCATAGACCTTTACCCATCAGTCGAGGAGAAAGCAGCCATGCTTCTTTATCTCGTTACGAAGAACCACTCATTCAGCGACGGCAACAAACGCATTGCCGCCACACTTTTCCTATGGTTCCTCAATGGCAATGGCATCCTCTACAACGAGGACGGCACCAAACGCATCGCCGACAACACCCTCGTGGCCCTTACTCTCATGATTGCCGAAAGCCGTACCGAGGAGAAAGACACGATGGTAAAGGTCGTTGTCAATCTCATCAACAAGAACAATTGATTTTTCTTCTTGCCAGCCTTTTTCTCAGTGGCAATTTTTCTTTTCGTTGGCTCATATATACAAGTTCAGTTCGATTCGGGTATATATTGCCCGAACCAAACCGAACTAAAATTTATTTTTTTGCAAGGCAATCCTCTATGTGTGAAAACCAACTTAAGATTTCCCCATTAGGATCTCGGTCCATTAAAAGTGGATAAGTCATAAACTCTGAGAATACTTTGCTTAAGTACGTTTTAGCTTTATTCCCTTTCATTGCATTATCTAAATTATTTAATTTAGAGTACTCCTCGCCAAAAATCTTTGGGACATCAACAATATCCGTGTCTATATCTACATTATATGCATTCTTTATTGCTTCTCTATGCAGATAATTTTCTATCTCATACTTTATAGTCAGCGTTCCCCATGAACCATCGCCGCGAGAATTAACCTCATCTATTGATTCTTGATATTTAGCCACATCTGAATCATATATATGAATTTCAGGACATTTAAGATTTCTTAGATAGTGTCCCTGCACCCAATGCTTAAGAGAACTACCACCCATAGGGATTATAACAATCCGTTCATCATTGTCCAAGTCAACAATATTCGGATAATTCTCTCTAAGGCATCGACTAAAACTTTTTATTGCCACAACATCTGTTGGACCTTCTACACATATGAGGGCTTTGACACTGTGTTTTGTTGGGAATATGCCTAATGAGGAGGCAACTTGATTTAGCACCTCTCCCGATCCATCTAATACAGTAGTTTCTCCGTTATTTGCTTGTGTTACAAAACGCACACCCTCAATAGGGAGTTCAGATGCCAAATTAGGACTGTGAGTCGTAAGGATTATTTGACAGTGCTCTTCTTGAGATAGTCGTTTAAATGATTCAATCAAAATCATTTGATGGTTGGGATGCTGAGCGGTCTCAGGCTCCTCAATAGCATAAATTATATCGCTTTTTGACGTTTCTCTCGCTCTTCTTTCAGCAGCAGCTTTGAAGAAACTCACGAGAATCATTCTCCTGATACCGCTACCTCTCTTATTTAATGGGACTCCCTCATTTGTATCCATAGATATAGAAAACAACCCATTCCATTTCGTAGGACTCGGAGGTAAAAACCTTGGAAACAAATCATTTGCAAGCTGTCTATCAATTTGAGATAGTGCTTCTTGTGTGGATTTTGCAATAGAAATTGCCCTTTCCTTCACTTTTGCTTGAATTGCCTCTATTTCATTTTGAGCCTCCTTTAAAGCCTCTTGAATCGCTAATTTCAAAGGGTTTTGAACCTCATCATCAGAGTCCTTACTACTTCTATCACTTTGAAATAACGCAAAAATTGGCAAATACGATTCGATTCGTTGCCAAATGATTTTAGTATCTTCTTTACCTTTGGTTGCCGAAATGCTCGTTTCATTTAATTGCAGTTCCGGTAAGGACTCCCATATAGCTTTTCTCATGCCTGGATTTCCTTTTAACGGGACATCCAAACCCTTTGCTTTTACGATTTTTTGTAAGTCTCTTTCCTTAAGTGACAACAATGTGTCTTGCCCTTCAATGACAGGGTGCATTGCCACAATAAAAACTTCTTCTGACGGTTTGGACTTGCTGCAATCAAATTTTTTGGTTATTCTAATTGTATCATCGGCGATTGTTAGATATTCTTCCTCTAAAGAAGTTTCAGCGCCAGCATCAAGCACTATTTTTTCTGGCAATCCACAAAAATCGCAAGATATTGACACTTCTCGTGAGCTAGAAAATATATTACAATCTGACGAATCTATCTTAACAACATCATTATTGAAGAATATCTCCAACGCCTCTAGAACAGTCGATTTACCAACGTCATTTCGTCCAACGATAGTTGTCAAATCATCAAATGCTATAGTTACAGGGGATTTATAACAGCGAAAATTCTCTATTGTTATAGTCTTTAATTTCATTTCAGACGGATTTGGAGATTAAGTTTGAAATATACACATCCATCTTCACCCCGGTAGAGAGAGGCGTAGCCATGACGATGGGTCTTGCCTCGTTCTAGGTATGCGTTGGCAAAAAGGAAGTCTTCAAAACGATTCTTATCGTAGAAGTGATAGCAAAGGATTTCGCCGTCTTTTTTGACAACAAGATAGCCTCCGTTAGCATCGTAGCGACCTGTCCACTTTTTCGATGGCATCATACCAAGAGCCGCAGATGTAAGGAGATGCTTTAATTTGTATATATACACATCCTCCTTGTCATCCATATCAAAGCCGAGGGGATTACTTTCGGCCAATGGCTTGATAAGGTTGGAGAATGTTCTTTCCCCGGTGTTGAATTGTTCTACAAGGAGTTGAGCGATGGTCGGTGCAAGGCCATTATCCATCATTGCTAGGTTGGAGCGGAAAATGGAGTTGTCAACATGGTCGAATTGCAATTCCGCCCCTTTGCGGCGAACAGCATCAACACGATCAATTATTTTAGTCCGAGTTGCAATTGCATTGATATTTTCGATTTCTTCATCGGAGAAGTCCGCTCCTACGACCTTATAAGTGAAGTTGGTGGCACCACTCGCATTGAGAAGAGTTGAGTCTCCGCCAAGTTGCGATTTGATGCTGAATCCCAAGTTATTGTTCATTCGGGTTCTCTGATCATGCAAAACGATATGTATATCTGTTTTGTCAGAAGAACTTGCTTTGAGCGTTGAGCAGTAAATCTTGTCCATGAATGCCTGAGTTTTGGCCACAGAAAAAGAACGTGCACCAGCAGGTTTATTCTGCATAGCGGAAAGAAGATATTCGGCTTCATGCAAGAATTTTTCAGCAGACAGGCGCAACAGTTCAGTACCGTCGGCTTTCTGAATTACGATATCAGCATTGGAAACGAGGTAGTCATAGACACCTTCTTTCTCTTGACGAATAATCATGATTATAGGATAAACCAAATTCTTGATTTTTTCAAGGTTCTGATCTCCAGCATACACTTTACCCTCGCCGAGCAGTTTCAGTAAGGTATATATTTCACTCCATTCACCGATATTGCCGGTTATTTCTCTATTATTCATTTGGCAAAAGGTCTTTAGTGATAATTTGTGAACTTTCAATAATGTTGACATTTCCAGCCAACTCTAGTTGTTTATTGCGAAGCTCTTCTATAAATGTATCAAATTCAGGAGATGTACATAATATTGCTTTAGTCAGGCCGATAGCCTCACCATGTGCTATTTTTTTGTTTACAATATTGCATTCCTCTTGTGAAAGCGTGAGCAAATAGCACTCGGCATTACGATGGACATATTTGAGCGCAATGGCCTCCAAATCAGCTTGCTTATACCGTTCCCTTAATGATGTCTTAAGAGACAACGATATAGGGGCTTTGGGTGTGTAAAGGATATTATCAAATTCCACATTCGGAACAAAAGCTACTTTTGCTTGAAGATAAAATGGCATTATACCTTCTCGAACTAAAAGGGAATTGACAATCACTTCAAACATATTACCATTCAGGGAATTTGAAGTGCGTTGGCCATAATCTGATTGCTTGTACATTTCCCAGCAGCTCTTAATATAGTTTGACGGCTTCTCATATTCGAACTCCAAGAACGTATTGGGGGCGAATAGAGATTCAAAACATCTTACAGTCTCTCCTACACTTTTGAAAAGCTTTAGACGGACTAATAGATTTTTAGGACTACGTGGTGCCATATTAAAGAGCAAGAATTTTTTTATCAGATAGTACTTTGAGAAGTTGCGAGGCGGTCGCTTGAATGGCAGGGACAGCAACAGAGTTACCGAATTGTTTATACGCGGAAGCATCGGCAACCGGAATTTGGAAAACCGGAGAACCTTCCCCATCCTCGTATACAGGATAGCCTTGCAATGCGCCCCATTCACGTGGAGTCATTCTTCGCCATCCGTCTTTGTTGTATTCTCCTTTGATGCGAGTGGTCGGAGTGAGGTCAGTTTGACGAGTGTCAATGACAATATTGCGCTCGCGTCCCATACCGCCTACAACGATAGCGTTAGCGACTTCATTGTCACCGACAATAGCATATCCGAAACCATTACCTTTGCTTTCATGGCGGGCTTTATGTCTGATAAGGGTGTCAACATATGTGGTTGACAGGTAGTATTTAGAAGGGACTGGGTCTTTCTCTCTAACATCAATGAAATGCCTTGTCACCTCTTTCTGCTCAGGATATTTGAAGTCCTCTTTTGTTATGCCAAGGTCTTTGCGGAAGCCTACAATGTAAATGCGCTCACGATGCTGAGGAACACCGAAGAACATTGCATTTACGATTTGAGGGTCGGGCACGACATAACCGACTTCATCAAGAGTGTTCAAGATGGTTCTGAGAGTCTTGCCTTTATCATGAATCGCCAGTCCTTTAACATTTTCAAGGAAGAATGCTTTAGGCTGCTTGCGTCGAAGTATCTCAGCTACGTCAAAAAACAATGTACCTCTGGTCTCTTCAAAGCCCAGTCTCTTACCTGCAAGCGAAAACGCTTGACAGGGGAACCCGGCACATAAAATATCGAACCCATCGGGTATATATTTCTTTGTCTGTTCAGATGTTATATCCCCAAAAGGAACTTCTCCATAATTGGCAAAATATGTTTTTTGCGCTTGTGCATCCCATTCGGACGAGAATACGCATTGGCCTCCAAGGTTTTGAAGAGCCATTCTGAATCCGCCGATTCCCGCAAAAAGATCTATAAATGTAAATTTCGGATTCGTGGGACCGGGAAACGGAACATCATTCAAGTCATCGAACAATGAGCGTTGAAAAGGGCTCATCGGTTCACAGGCAATAGAGCAGTCTATATCAACCTTTTGGGGCAGAGGAGAATCTGTCCAAGCATCAATAAGGCTTTGTGCTTTTTCCTGATATATGTCACCGTACTTATTATCTTTCAACATAAGAGCATGGGTAACAATGGCAAGCTGAGCCGGAAACGGTATGACCGAACCGTCATCATAACAAGTACGCTCATCGAATATTTGAACGGGACCTGCCTTTTTATATCCCATATCCATAAGCGTGAAGGTCAGTCGATCTTTACTCATATTGAAGTTCCGTAAGGAGGTTTTGAAGCGTTATATCTTTATTCTTTGGCTTTAGCTGACATTGCCATATTTCAATAACTCGCCATCCAAATTCATGGAGTTTGGCAATGTTGATTCTGTCACGTTCAATATTGCCTTCAATCTTGGTCTTCCAGAATTCATGGTTGTTGACTGGAATAGTAGCATATCGACAATCTTTGTGTCCGTGCCAAAAGCACCCGTTAATGAAAATGGCCACCTTATACTTGGGAAGAACAATATCCGGTTTCCCGGGTAAATCTTTTCGGTGCAACCGAAAACGATAGCCATTGGCAAACAAAAAGCTACGCACCAAGACCTCGGGTTTGGTGTTTTTGCTCTTGATATGCGACATGCAACGACTGCGTTGCTCCTCCGACAGTACATCTGCCATATTAAAAAAGGAACTTCCCTGTAGGCAGACAGGCGACCAAGCCTTTATACGACTACAAGGAAGTTCTTAATATGTTGGTATAAGTTATACTTACATTAATCGGTCTTTGTCTGCGCAAGCGCATAGTATTCTGCAAAGTTACGAATTTTTTCTCAAAGTACAATTGTTTTTCATAGGTAGTTATCTACATTTTTACCAATTCATCTATCGACAAAGAAATAAGTTGTGAAGTTTATAGTGATTGGCCGAATTTAGTGCTTAAAGCCGCCGAGGGATTGGGGTCTCTCGGCGGTTTGGGGTTAGTGGTGCATTTTGGGGCCTTTGCGCTGTTGGGCTTTGAGTTTCTGCTGTTCCTTGAACTTGCGTTTGGCTTCATCGATGCTGAGACCGGGGTGCATTTTTAGGAAGTGTGCGAAGTCGTCGGACAGGCCTCCGCCAAGTACCATGTTGGTATCGTCTGCCGATTGGCTTCCGAGTGATGGCGTTGACAGGGTAATCGCCGGGGCTTTGGAGTGAGGCGCGACTGCGGGTGTCGGAGCTGTCTTGACAGTCGGAGCCATTTGACTTTTGAGGTTTGCCTCAAATTGGGTAAGTAAGCCGGTGGGCGTATAATTCTTGCCGATTTTGGAGGCGATGAAAGAATGATTGCCTTTAGCATAGATGAGGGTCTTAATCTCAAGTTTCTTTGCATCGGGATCTTTCCAAAGGCATTTCACATTCACGCCTCGCTCTTTCATCCTTCTCTGGAATGTCGGCCAGTCAGTGATGGATTTGTCTTTCAGGACTTCGTGGCCAATCTGCCGGATTTCGATACGGCTTTTCTCTGCACCTCTGAGTTTGGAGGTGTCAAGTGATAGACTGTCCTCGGCAATGGTCAGGCCATGGCGTTCGGTGATGTCGCGACATACGCACTTGTTGCGGTGCCAATTCGTGACGGGCTTGATGATTTTTCCGTCGTAATCCACACGGCTGAACATAAGGTGGCAATGGGGATGGTCGGCATCCGTGTGCCTGACAATAACGTATGGTGTGTTCTTTATCCCCATCGCTTCCATGTATTCTTTGGCGACCTGAGTCATGAACTCATCTGTCAGACGGTGAGCATCCTCCGGTGCGAATCCCAACGCAATATGTCCGCACGGGTCTTTGATTTTAGACCTTGTCAGTGTTGGCCGCTCGATGTCGGCGGCTGCTCTCTTGCGCCAGTCTTTTTCACCATCGGCAATCCTCACACCGTCGCTGTCGAGGATTTTCCAGACTCGTTTTTCTATCGGCTTGTCGTCCTGCTTGACACGTGTGATATAGTCCAGACAGCCTCCAAAACCGTTACCTTTTCTTATCTTGGCGAACATATTTTAGGTCTTGATTTCATAGAACAGGTCGATGAGTGCATTGTGCCTTTTCAGCACTGCCGTGGCTTGGTTTGCCACAGCAAAGCATCTGCCGCTGTTGCACGCCTTGGCAATCTGGTTGAGATTGTTGCCCTCGCGGATAAGTTCGTTGAGAATCCCCATCTGCTCCTGTGAGAGGCGCTCCACAATCTGCGCATTGAGAATGCAGTCACGGGCGAATGTGGAGAAATCCCGGTAGCCGGCCTTGCGCTTACGCTCATTGGCTGTGTTGAGTTGGTTAAGGGAAAACTTGATTGTCTTGGGTAGGTTGATTACATCATACATATCCTCAATGTCGTGCCCCGGCATGGGGCGGCGGTTCTTTTTTCTATTCATTATCATTAACGTTATTAAACGGTTATAGTCATTGTAGTAAAGAATGGAGGAGGAGTTTCGAGGTGCAGAGAACGGCTTGGTATTACCAAAGCCTAAACTCGCTCCCCCTCCATTATCATTCCGGTGGTTGCCGCCTATAGGCGTCAATTTCCGCTGCGATTAAGAGGCTATGGCCTCTAAATATTGCCGTCGGATTATGCTAAATTCCACTGCGGCCATTCTTTCATCGGTCAAGTTTTGACCATTCGGTAATGTCCGGTTCCAGCTCCTTGAAAATCTCACGCAAGAGATTGTTGATGAGATAGGTCGGTCGCGCCTTGTGGTCGCCTGAGAGAGCACAAATCCGATAGGCCATTTTGATGAGGTCGTGGGCGATAGTTATCGGAGAGCCATCCTTGGTGCTGGTCTTTACGAGATAGGAGTCGTGGAAATCTGCAAGTTTGGCACGTCGCATCCTGGCACTGATTCGGGTGGGCCTCTTTTGGGGCGGCTTCTTGTCAGTTGATACCTCTTCTTCCTCATTGACGTCACTCACTTCATTGACTGTATCAACCTCAGTCATTATAGTCGCATTAGTGGATAATATGGATTTTGTTGCGGAGGTTGAATCGCTCTCACGTTCTGCCATTTCCTCGGCGGCTACGCGTTTGGCCTCATCCTCGTCTATTTTTACTTGCTTCGCGTGCATCCTTTCCTTGATTGCCTTTGCTTCATCGGAAAGAGACGTGCCCGCTTCAATGGCTTTGTTGGCATCAATCGTTGAAGTTGTTGGAATGACTTCATCCTCCATACCTAGGATATTCATGTTGATATTGTCTATATCAAAGTTGTCCATCGGCTTGTCGGAAGATTTACTTTCTTTTGCCATAGAATCCGACTCGCCGGGTTTCGCGTATGTCGGTCGTGAGGTTTCCCTCATCCATTCCATGAATTCATCTTGATCTTCAGGAACTACAATATTTTTATTACTCATAATATCTATTTTAATTATTGGACAAAGGGGTTAAGAATGGCTTGCAGGTTCAGGTTTGGCTCGCTTATATACACCCCGTTCCGAACTGAACTGAAATCAGTAGTAGAAATCGGGGTTGTAGGCGTAGGCCCCGTTTTCTCTGATAATCATTCGCTTGTTCATAAGGAATGTTTTCAGTTTCGTCACCTTGCCATCACCGAATGGAAAGCCGCAGGCGGCATACGCTTCCTTGATTCTGTCCTCGCAGTTCTGGCAACCTTTGATTGCTCCGTTAGCGAATGCTTTTTCCAATGCCGCGCGATGCTGATCGGAAGTCAGTTCATTGTAGGAGAATGTCTGCGGCTTCTGACGGTTGAAGGTGTAGCCGTCAGCGATCTCAGGCAAACCGTTGTCGTTGATGCGGAAGGCGAATGGCGAGAAGTCCATTGCACGGATGCAGGATGCCGACACTTCGGTCACTTCATCATCGGTCGCGCTTTTGCTGACTTGCAGGACGGTCTCTGCCTTGTTGTTCAGTTCCGTGCCGACATGACCTCGCACGTTGTCATCGCTCTTGTTGAGATGGAGCACCGTGTGGATATGGATTTGATTGTTATCGGTCCATTCCATCAGTTTGTTGATGAGGCGCGATGATTCGGTGGCGTTGTTGATGTCAAACATCAGGTCACGGATGCCGTCGATTACTACCAAGCCTACATTTGGCGTTGTGGCTATCGCCCGGTTGATTATTTCCAGACGGGTATCGGGAACCTGTGCCCTCAACTGCGAGAAAAATAGATTGTCGGGGTGCTGGTCGGTGGTCAGTCCTGCGAGTTCGATGGCTCGGCGTATCACTTTCTGACAGTGGTATGGACTTTGCTCGGTATCGAAGTACAGCACCGTCCGCTTGTCGTCCGGAAACTCTGCCGAATATCCGAGGCATTCGCCGTTTGTGAGTGCGGCGGCTACGATGGCACTGACGTTGAAAGTCTTCTTGCTCTTGGCTTTGCCTGTGGAGGCGGAGAAGTTGCCGAGTGTGCCGATAACAGAGCCGTTGCAGAACAACACTTCCGGAGCCATCGCCAATTCATCGGTTACGCGGATTTGCGAGGATTGCCAGAGCGCGTCAAGTTTTTTAGCGTCCATCACTGCCTACCTCTCTCGATTATCAGACGGTCAACGTCGGCGCGGCGGTAGAGAATCTTGCGCTTCATCTTGACAGGTACGAGGTAGCCGGAGCGTTCCCAGTTCCAGAGGGTAGTGGGGCATACGCCGAACATCTCCAGAACCTCCTTCTTGGGGATGCAGCTCTCTTGCGAGGCGTTGACCATTACGGGTAGAAGCTGTGCCTTGGCTTGTTCAATCATATCGGTCGCGAAGGCCTTGAGGTCTTCTATTGTCAGAGCGAGGGTCAGACCGGTGACTCCACTCTCTATGAGGGTCATGATATTATTCATATAATCATCGGATTCCGCCGGGGGTAAGGAACTATGGCGTTGGCGGAATGATGCGCCACAGCTCCATAAGACTAATATTACATATACCTTCCGAAAAGACATAGCGGTGGCCGTACCGACTGCCGGGGGCGGTCGGATAAGTTGCGGAATGCCCACGAAAAGAATTGAAATGGGACGGGGTCACGCGCCCCTCACTACGATAAAAAAGATTCCAGTGGCTCTTTGGCTATCCCACTGCCTCAAGCATTGGTATGGAATTGGCTTCTCTCCGGCATCAGGACTTCCATGGCAGCCCCGATAGCGCTATTATGCCGTTGAGAAATAATGTCGGCATTAACCCGCCGTGGGTCAGTTGGTTGAGGACCTTTGTCAGTCTTTTGTTTTCATCGGAAGAAAAAACATCGGGCATCAATTCCTCAGAGTATAATTTTGAATGTGCCGGATGAGGATTCATCTCGATTTCAACGCTCGACTTTCGGTCGGTCTTCGTATATAAAACACGTGTCGTAACCGCTTGGTTTGCCTCGGACAGACCTCGGACATCGCTATATTTCAGCCGTTTATCTCGCCTTAAAACTCAAACTTAAGCGGTTAGGCGTGGAGTGCTGTCCGGCGGTGTCCGACGAATGTCTTGAATATTCTTTTTAATTTCCGGAGTGGTCCGATAAGCGTCGCATCACAATCTTCAGAAGCCGTACTTTTGCCGTTCCTGCAAACAATATCTTGAACGCAAAGAGGACTTCATTCGCTGTAATGCCCGGCAAATATACAACATGCAGTCTTCGATTTCCAAATTTTCAGACCTCTTGGCCGCATAAAGTATATCTATGGCCGCATTTGGCCACGCTGACCAACCGGATTTCAGAAGAGAAACAAGCCATCAAAAAGAAAAGATTTCGGTTTTCCGGGCATTTCCCACGGTTGCACACACTTTTCCCAACATTACCCAACAATAATTTCTCAGATGAACATAACCGCGACTTCGTTGTTGCGGTCGATTATTGTGATGCAAAGTTAAGCCAAAGTCACACTGCCATCCAAATATTCAGGGCACATGGGACTATCTTGCCTCGCAGTGCCTCAAAGTGACGCGACTCTGCAAAGTTGCAATTCAATTAACTCCGAATCCAAATTTTCAGGCAGCATCGGTCCATCTTGCCCGGCATTGCCCAAAAGTGACGCGGTTTTGATACAAAGATACATTCCCATTACTGCCAAATCCAAATTCCGCGACAGTGTAGGACTACGTGACCGCTCACAGCCCCTCATAGCCGCTAAACGAAAAATCCCGACTCGCCATGCCGAAGCATGATGAGCCGGGAGGTATATTTCCGACCAATGTGGCCGAAGTGTACTATAAAATGTTAAAGGATTCAATCTCGATTCATTCAGTTGGGTTGACACCAATCTAATGCCATTCAGACGGCATTGTTATAGGTAACTTTATAGGTAACTCGCCCGAATCTAGTTAAATCGAAAATCGCCAAGCATCTGTGATTTAGATACTTGGCGATTTTGAGGTGGTGTTACCAGGAATCGAACCGGGGACACAAGGATTTTCAGTCCTTTGCTCTACCAACTGAGCTATAACACCTTTTTGCGCTTGGGCTTTTGCCCTTTTGCGCTGCAAAGTTAGGGACTTTTTTTTTACTGTGCAAATTTTTTTGAAAGTTTTTTTGAAAATTTTTTAGGGCGTTTTCCTAACTTGCTGATAATGATTATTTAAAGCGTTGGAGCAATTCTGTCTGTTTTGTTTTGGCTATCTTGACTGTTTCTGCTTTTGTTGAGCCGGGGAATGTGGATTGATCCGGAATCAATACTTTTTGGCCGGGGCGGATACGGTTTGGATTGGGAATTTTGTCGCTGTTGGCTTCATAGATGAATACCCAGTAACTTGATTCTCCATAATGTTTTTTGGCAAGGCGGATGAGGCTTACGTCTACGGTGTCGTAAACGGGCTTCTTTTCTTCCTGTGCGGGGGCGGGAGTTACCTCAGCCGGCGCTGCCGGAGTGGTAGCGGCGACATCCGGAGTGGAATTCTCTTGCTGCATTGGTGCGATGTCTTCTACTGATACTTCTTCAATCTGCAAGTCGGCAGGTTCGGGTGATTCTTCTTCGATTTGTGGACGCGGTGTTACCGGTGTGGTATATACTGCTGCCAGATATGCACCGGCAATGACTGCAAGGAATATTAGGCCGATCCAAAGCCAAAGTAGATTGCGCCTTGGTTTTTCGGGTTCGTGAGCGGTTATTACCCTTTCCGGTTCTTCTTCCGGTTCTTCCGGAGTGATGACTTCTGCGGTCACGGCCGGCTCTTCCTCCTCTTCTTCGGGCCAGCGTAGAGTCTGGGGCTCCGGCTCCTGACGATGTTCAATTTCCTGCTGTGGTTCCGGCTCTTCTTCTGGCTCGGCCAAGAATACGGGAGTTTCATCTTCATCGTGAGTTTCTTCCACCGGAGTCTCTTGCTGGGGTTCATCAAATGTGACTCCATCGGCAAGTTCGACTGCTGAGAACACTTCGAAGGGGCGGTTCAGCTCGGCTGCAAGATCTTTGTCGGGGGTGAATGCCACTGTCGTGTTGCCTGAGTCAAGGTCATTGGCTACGGGTCGGAAGGTGCCGATACCTTTTATGGTTATTGTGTGGCCTGCTGCAACGTTGTCTTCCACAGTAGCGAAAAGTGCCCGCAGGAACTTACGGGCCGTGTTGTTGTCAACTCCCGACACCGCTGCCAGGCGCGTTATGAGTTGCGAAAGAGTTATAGTATTGTTCATTTTGTCAATTTGAGAAATATCGGCATAAAGTTAGTCATAAATGCCGACATGAGCAAAAGATTTTTACGTTGACATGGCTGTTGCAGCCCGGAAATAAAACAAGCCGACTCATGAGAGCCGGCTTGTAAAGGATATCAGAGGATGTTATCGGTAGAGGACTTTGCTTGTCTTTTTGCCTTGGCGGACAATGTAGACATTGCCGGCTTGCGGGTTGGCCACGCGCATACCCTGAAGATTGAAGTATTCTTTCTCGGCATTGTCATCGGCAGTGATGTCCTCAATGCCGGTGGTTACGTCGAGCAGGGGAGTGTAGAGGAAGAGGTTGGGGAAGGCTTCGTTGGTGAGCACACACATAACTCCGCTATATGTGATGAGGAATGTTGTCACTCCGTCGTTGACGATAAATTCTTCACCTGCGACGAGTTCTTCGCCGTTCATGTTGCCATAATCGTCGATTTCGGGTACTCCTACAAACCAGCGGTATGTAGTGGGATAATCGCCTACATTTGCCTGCGACGACAGGTCTACCTTGCCATCGATACATTCTACATCGAGCGGACGCTGGCTGCCATAGTTGTATACGGCATATTTGTCAGTTCCGTCGGCATTGAGGGCTGCGGGAAGAGTGGCGAAAGTAAACGAGTTCACAACAAGCGACAGCACGCGCAGACGGGTGAGGGATGAAACGTCGATGGTAGTGAAGTTGTTGTGGCCCAGATCAAGTTGGTCAAGGTTGGTGATACCGCTGAAATCTATTTGGCTGAGCTGGTTGCCGGCTGCATAGAATAGCCAGAGGTTCGGATGGTTGCCAAACTTGATGTCGGTGAGCTGGTTGCTGCCAAGATAGAGCTGCTCGAGTTTCGGGAATGCGCTTACGTCGATTGTCTCAAACTTGTTGGCTGCAAGGCTCAGAAGCGTGATGTTTGTATGTGCTGTAAGGTCTTTTACATCAGTAAACGCATTGCCTGAAAGGTTGAGCTCTACGAGCTTGTCGGTGTTGGTGGGCAGGGTGATGTTGCTCAAGCCGGCGTTATATACCATCAGCGATGTCGCGTCGGCAAGTTTCGAGCCGTCGAATGAGCTCATTGACACGCCGCCGATTGAGAATACGGTGATGTGTTCGTCGGTTGAGTATGTATATGCTTTGGCAGTCGCACCGGCTATAGTCTTGGCTGTGAATTGGCGGTATGATGTTCCGAGAACGTATTGTTCTACCACGCTGCCGTCTCCGCTCCAGTCGATGTAGACAGCTGTTCCTTCTTTGTCAGAGGTGAACGAAAGAGCAGCTTCCTGACCTCCGGTCGGGGTGGTGAATGAGGCGATCAGATTTGTAGGCATGGCGGCCGCCTCCATTACAGTGGTGCAGAGAGCGTTTTCACCGGTAAACTGCGGGTATGCCGGGTTTGTCATCTCGCAATATACCATCTTGCCTACAGCGGGAGTCATGAATGAGGTAGAGCCGTTGGTTAGGCGGTAGTCAACGCCTTCGGTAAGTGTCACACCTGCGGTGGTTTTCCATGTATAGACAGTACCTACACCGTCTACAACATAGTTCTGTGCGCTCAGGTTAGCGCCCGGAGCCTTGGCCGGCATTACGATTTTTGCCTGAGGAGCATAGATGTAGGTAGCTGTAGCTGCCGGTGCTGTAGGCATATTGGCAAATGTGAAAGCATTGTTGCTCAAGTCAAGATATGCCATGCCGTCCTGATCGGGGAGTGTGATCTCTGTAAGCTGGTTGTACGACACATCCACGCGGTCGGCATTATACATATATGATGTATTGATTGCCGTAAGCTGGTTGTGGCTGATGTTGAAGTTGACGATATTCTCAAATTCCTTTTGTCCGAAAGTGGTGAATTTGTTGTAGCTCAGGTCAAGATTCTTGATAGAGCGCTCGTCGTTGAGAGTAATGGTGGAGAGTTCGTTGTTGCTCAGGTTTATGTCGGCGAGAATGGTCTTTGAGTATTCACCATTGATTCCGGCAAGGGTCAGGCCGTTGAGGAAGTGGTTGCCTGTCATCTCAAGGCTGCGCAGCTTGCGGTTGTAGCGCAGGTCAATGTTGTAGAGCTCTGTAGAGCGCAGGCGCAGTTGCTCAATTTCTGTGGCGGCATGGATGTCAAACGATGTGAGATACATGTCGTCGATAGCAAATGCTGTCAGTACGTCGCCCTCGGCTGTGAGCACTTTCACTTCGCTGCTGCCTTTCTTGGTGAACACTACGTTAGGAGTGTCTCCAAGTAGCTCGGTAGTCACGGGGAGTTCTACGAGATTGCCGTCGCCAGGGTTGATATAAATGGTTTTGGGCGTCGTGGCGGAGGCTCCGGCAATGCCCACAGAGAGTTTAATCTGAGTGCCGTCGCCAACGATAGTGCCGAATTTCACCATTTCGCTCGGTTTGCCGTAGTTTGCTTCGGTCTTGACCATGAAGCGGGTAGTATTGATTGGCACACCCACAAATGCGCTGTTGGCAAAAGAGAGGTAGAGCGAGTCGCTGCTTGCTTTCTTAAGAGTGACGATACCGTCGGCATAGTCGTAGTACGAAGCGTCAAGTTTGTTGCTCGTGTTGGTGACAACATTGTAGGCATAGAGCTCGCAGTCGGTGGTTGTGCCGTTGCGGAGCACCTTGTCGGCAAGATTGATCGTCATGCCCTCGGCATACGACTTCTCTACCGGCATGGGGCGCTGCTCATAGCGGTAGTCATACCAAGCCGGATCGGGGTCGGGCAGCGTAGCGAATGTGAAGTTGTTGTTGCTGATATCGAAGTTGCTGAGTTTGGAGAGATTGGCAACATTTATGGTAGTGAGGTAGTTGCGGCCCAGATAGAGGTTGTCTACATTAGGGTTGTTGCTCAGGTCGATTTCTGTAAGTTGGTTGCCCGTGAGTGATATGAATGTCAGAAGAGGGTTGTGGCTCAAGTCTATCTTGCTGAATTTGCAGTCTGTGTTGAGAGTGCCCGAGGTATGGCCGGCGTAGAATTGGGTGAGCTTGGCGTTGTTGCTCAGGTCAATTTCTGTAATGCCGCTGTCTTCGATATTGAGAACGGTGAGTTCTGTATTCTTGCTCACATCAAGTGTGCGGATAGGGCAGAGGTCTACGGCGAGGCGCAGCAGACGGGGGCACTGCGACGGGTCGAGATGAGTCAGTGACAAGTTGTGATATGCGTCGAAACTCATCAGGTTGGGGTATGTGGTAATATCGAAATTGGGATCGATATAATCGATGATGTCAACTTCGAGGATAAGCAGATTGGGGTGGTCGGTGCCTACAACCAGAGGTGTCTCCGGAGTGAAGGGGTTGTCGGTAAGGTAGATAGCCGACAGCTTGGTATATTTCGACAGGTCGAGACGCTGCAGCTGATTGTGCTGCAGGTCAATAATCTCGAGATTGGTGCAATCGCCGAATTCGATCCATTCGATATAGGCGCCTTCACCGTCGAAATAGTCTATCAGGCTTGCGTCGCCATATATTTTCACGATACCTTCTTTGTCGACATTACAGGTAATGCTTGTCGCTTTGATAGCTGAGGCTTCAGTGTCGAATGTGGCAGGCTCAATCTCCATCTCGCCTGATGTGGCGCCACAGTCAAAGTCTATCCATGTAGTCTCTGTTGAGCCAAGACGGATAGTGAAGCTGTTCGACGACCCTTGCAAGTCGTAGATAGCAGTCTTGAAAGTGATGATAGGCTCTTCGGTCTCCGCTGCGAAAGAGCAGAGCACGGCCGTCATCATTGCAAGAAATGCCAATGTGATTTTCTTCATATTTTGGTTTGTTAGTTGGTTATTATATGTATTCAATGTCGTGGCCGGCGTAAACTTACTGCCTTACTATGATTTTGCGTGAGTGAATGCCGTTTACGTTCACGATATAGGCGCCCGGAGTGAGAACCGATGCGTCAAGGGTGAGGGTGTCTCCGTCGCCCTTGTCGGTCAAGGCAAGGCTGCCCGACATGTTGTAGACCTTGGCGTCGATATTCTCTGCACCGGCGAGGAAAAGCTCAAATGTCTTGCCGTCGCTCTTTATCATCAGTGCGTTGCCGTCGGCTTCCACATTGCCGAGAGAGGCTGACGAGCGGCGCAGTACTTCCTTCAGACCTGCGTATGCGTCGAATTTGCCTGCTCCCCATTTCACGGGATTACCGGCCTCAACTTCTTCGTCACGGATTGAGGTCTTGGCTATGATATCTTTTACCTCTTCGTTTGTAAGAGAGGGGTCGGCTTCGAGCCAGCATGCTATGGAGCCTGCCACGTATGGGGTGGCCATAGATGTGCCGCTGGCCGGAGCCCAATAGTTGCGGCGTCCGCTCTCATCATATTGTGCTGCCAGACCGGATTTGTCGATTTTGTCTGCGCCATAGTACTCTTCATAATATGTATTGGTTGAAGAAATGATGGCAGCGCCGGGCGCACATACATGCGGCAGAGTGCGGCCATCGGCGAGTGTGCCGTATGAAGAGAAATCGGTGATTGTACCGGGTGTGAATTTGCCTTGGTAGTGACGGCGGTAGCCCTCGAGACTGCCGTAGCTGTCGCGGGTGTTGTAGGCTCCGACTACAATGGGTTTATAGCCGCATGCCATGTCGGATATCGAACCGTCGCTGCTGCCGTTGTCCCATCCGGCGATACCCATGTTGCTCAGCTCGGCATAGTCAATCTCGTTGTAACATTCGATACGCTGACCCGGCTCACCTTCAACGATGAAGCCGAAGAGGTAATTGTCGTTTTTCGGTACAAGTCCATAAGAAACCGCACCCATATACTCGCCTGAGTACTCGTCAAAGTCGTAGCCTACGCCAACATAGCCCGAAAACGCGTTGTTGAGAGTCGAGCTCACGATTTCGGTGCCATCTTCAACGTAGTCGTCAGAACTTACAAACCACTTGCCTGCGCCATTTTCTGCGTCAGGATCTGGTTGCATGGTGTAGCCAACTCGGCCGCGTGTCTTGTTATAGGTGACGGCGGTAAGCTTGATCGGCTTGTCGCTGAAAATATGGAGCATACCATAGAGGAAGCCGGCAGGAATCACCTGTCCGTCAGAGGTCACCATATCCTGTGTGATTGTTGACTTGATGAACGATTTGGCCTCTGTGTCGCTTTCTGTAAGGTTTTTGTTTACAGCCAAAGGCACGTCGCCCTCGTTGCCGGCCGACATTACGAGTATAGTCTCATCTGCCACGAGGTCAAGAGCTTGGTTCATCAGCGCTTTGGGGCTGTGGCTGTTGACGTTCGAGCCAAGCGAGAGGCTCAATACCATCGGCTGTCCGGTATAATATCGGTAGTTGAGCATCATGTCGATTGACTGCACGATGAGTTGGTCGACAAGAGTGGTGGTGCCGGCTACAAGATCCGCACCGGTGGCAACACCGTAATATGGATTGTCGATTTCCTTGATTGTGGCTGTGCTGTTGTCATCGTTTTCGATGGCGGCATTGATTTTACCTTTATATGAGCCGCCGAGAATACCGAGTGTATGTGAGCCGTGGAAGGTGGTGTTGTTGTCGGTGGTGAAGCGGAAGATATTGTCGCGGTCGTAGGTGTTGCCTACCCAGCCGTCAGGGCTGCTGTTGTCTATGGCTATATGGGAGAGCAATGCAATACGTGAGTTGCCGTTCTCGTCGCGGAAGTTGATGTGGTTTGCGTCGATACCTTCGTCGCACACTGCCGCGATTACTCCTTTGCCGGTGTAGGGGTGGTCAAGTTCATAGCCTTCGTGGAGTTTGTCTACTCCTGAGGCGGCGCGGGCGCGGTCCATAGTGGGGCGTACACGGCGCGATATCTCGAGGCGCTCGATACAAGGCAATGCTGCCACTCGCTCTACATCATCGGCTGCCACATTTACAAGGGCGATGTCGCCGATAAGGTTCGATACATGCACACCTTCAGCCTCAAGGTCGGCCTTGGTGAACCCTTTGGCGATTTTGGCGAAAGCAAGTATGTTGGATAATTTCTCGCCGGAGCGGCTGCCCGCTGCCCGGCTCTGTTCCATACGAAGATACATGCGGTCGCTCAGGCTCAGTTGTGCCGACATCGTCGTCGTCATGCCAAGCAGAAGGGCCGCTGCAGTTATTCTGTGAATCTTTTTCATTAGTGTGATATGATAGATCTTGATTGTCATCTCCGCCTTATATCGGCGGAGTCGAGACTTTGTTCTGTTTTATGGCTTTAAAAAGTGCACCGGGCACCTTATTTTACATATACCTTCTTGCCGCCGATAATATAAATACCGGTCGGGAGGGCGTTGGCGTCGCCGGCAACGCGGATACCCTGCAGATTGTAGACTTCGTTAGAAGCGTTGTTGTCTACGCTGACTTCTTCTACGCCTACAGTCTTGGCGCTTACAGAAAGCACTGCGTGAGCTGTCGGGGTGAATTCTACAGTGTTGTCTGCGTCGAATGTAAGGGCTTCTTCACCAAGGGTGGCGGTGTAGCCTTCTGCGTCGGGTACGGTGAGGTGGTATACGGTGCCTTGATGAGCTGTCGAAGCTGCGCTGAAATCACTGATCTCGGTGATATGGTCGCGGCGCACGGTAATACCGTCTGTAACTTCAGGCATGTCGAATGTGAGGTCGTATTTCTCTGGTTCGCCGTTGATGAATACTTTGATAACATCGCCGTTGGCAAGGCCGGTTGCACCGTCGAATGAGAACGTGAACGAACCCTCATACATCGGGCTTACAGTTTCGCCGTTGAGCACTACAACAGCTGCGGTGCCGTTTTTGGGCTGGAAGCCAATGCCGACGGGAAGGTCAACGCTGCCGAATTCAAACTTGTTGTAGCCTTCAGCAACGGCGCAGATATCTTTGTGGGTGTTGAGGCTCTGGAAATTGAAATAGTAAGAGTCGTCCAGACCGTTTACATAGAGCATGCCGGTCCAGTCGCGTACGATTTTCTCTGTTGCGATGACAAATTTGTCGCCGGCTGCCACTTCGATGTTTATAGGTGTATAGCCTTGGAAGAGCTCAATGTCGTTTTTCATCACTGACTTGAGTACACCTGCGGCAGAGGCTGTGATGTTGATGTAGATAGAACCGCCGCCAATAGTCTCGCTGAACTCAATTTGCTGTTCGCCGGCGCTGAGGGCGATGTTGTTCGACGATTGGTCATAGCCGGTGTAGACAATTACATTGGCCGGATCATCTACAGTGAAGCTGACGCTGAATTTACCGGGCTTGTGGGCGTAAACCTTGATATCGGTGTCGGCTGTGGCCTTGAATGTGTATGAGCCATAGAGGTATGTCACAGTCTGGGCGCCGATTTCCATCTTCTCGAAAATATATTCAGAAGTGTTGCCTGTAAGCTCGATAGTGGAGCCTGCATGAGCTTTGAAGCTGTTGATGTTTTCTACAGCCGTACCGTCAACTTTCACAGAAGTGATGAAGCCTGCTGCACCGTCCATTTCGGTAATGGTGTAGTTGTAGTCGATGTCGGGAGCAACGAGCGACACTTCGAGATTGTCGCCGTTGGCGATTGACAGATTGCTGTAGTTGCCATATTGGTCGGGCGCTACGTCTGTGCCGTTGTGCTTCACACCATAGAAAGTTTCGCTGTATTGCTTTTCGAGTCCGATCATATTCTCAGTCTCGGGGTCGAATTTGAGCACTTGTGTGGGTTCGCTCAGTGTGACAGAGCGGTAAGTGCCGCTGAAGCGGATTGAAAGTTTCTCCGGAGCGTCGCACGATACGGTGAGAGAGGCTGTGCGGCTTTCGTTAAGGTCTTTTGTGGTGATTTTGTAGTAGTGGCCTTCCTCTGTGTTGTTGAAATAGAAATAGGCGTTGTTGCCTTGGATTGACTGCGCTGTGCCGGCTTTGTTTACAACCGATGTTACGCTGTATTCCTGAGAGGCGGGCATTACGATGACCTGCATGCCGTTGTCGGGCATGTCGTCGATTGTGAATACATTCACACCGTCTTTAAGGCCGGTCTGCTCTTGATAATTGATAGATACTTTTACTCGATCGGCATGGTCGATATCGAGCTGATACTTATTGACTCCTGCATTGCTTGTAAAAGCTGCCGCTGCGGTCATAAGCAAAAGTGTAAAGAAATGTTTCATAGAATATAATGAAATGATTGATTGTAATCTACTTTAAACAAACCTGAGGCTTGAATCGTATCTTTGGCGCAAAGATAATATAATTATCCTTATCTACCAAACATATTTTTCCGCTTTTTTGATTTTAATGTATAAATGGCTCTTATACGTGAGGTTCAATTTTTCCCTCGAGGCCGTCGAACAATTTTTTTTGAAAAAAGTTCACAAAAAATTTGGCAGACTCCAAAAATGTCCCTAACTTTGCACTCGCAAAACGGCGGGATAGCTCAGTTGGTTAGAGCGTCGGATTCATAACCCGGAGGTCACGAGTTCAATTCTCGTTCCCGCCACTTCTTAATAAACCAATCTCATCATAGAGCCGATAGCAGTGATTTGCCATCGGCTTTTTTGTATTTGTCATGAAGAAATTCGAGATGTCTCTGCGGCTGTCGGCTATTTCTCATCTGCCTTCCGGGTGGGTGTGGCTTACCCTCGAGCAGCCCGACGGTAGCCCGATGCCTCCGATGATGCCGGGCCAGTTTGTTGAGATCGGCGTTGACCGGTCAAGAGTGTTGCTCAATCGTCCTATTTCAATTTTCAACCGCACTGAAAGCACCCTTGAGCTGCTTGTGGCTCCGGTGGGCCGGGCTACCAAAGTGCTCGCCGGATATGTGCCCGGTGATAGCCTGCGTGTGGTTGCCCCTCTCGGCAAGGGCTTTGCGGGTGATTTTGAAAAAGGTGCCCGGGTGCTTCTCGTCGGTGGTGGTGTCGGTATCGCTCCTCTTTATTATCAGGCGCGCCTGCTTGCAGAGGCCGGCTGCACTGTAGAGGTGATTTTCGGTATGCGCACAGCTCCCGACTCGGCTATTGTAGACCGTTTTGCGTCGGTGGCCGACATCAAAGTGTGCACTGACGACGGCACTGCCGGCTTCCACGGACTTGTCACCCGGCACCCTGATTTCTCTGCCGCGTGGGATTATGTGCAGGTCTGCGGTCCGAAGCCTATGATGATGGCGGCGCGTCAACTCGCCATGTCGCTTGGCTACAAGGGAGAGGTGTCGCTTGAGAATATGATGGCCTGCGGCCTCGGCGCATGCCTCTGTTGTGTTGAAAAAACTGTCAAGGGCAATCTGTGTGTCTGCAAGGAAGGCCCCGTATTTAACTTTGATATGCTCGCATGGTAGATTTGTCAACATCGCTCAAAGATCTTGAGCTTAAAAATCCCGTCCTGACGGCTTCGGGTACATTCGGTTTCGGAGAAGAATATGCCGATTTCATCGATCTGAACGCCCTGGGCGGATTTGTGGTCAAAGGTACAACCCTCGAGCCCCGGCAAGGAAACGACTATCCCCGCATGGCTGAGACTCCCATGGGCATGCTCAATTGTGTTGGTCTGCAGAATGCCGGCGTAGATCATTTTATTGAAGATAAATGGCCTTATCTGAGCAAGCTTGACTCGGTGCCTATTGTAAATGTGTCGGGTGCCCGCATTGAAGATTACGTAGCCTGCGCCGAAAAACTTGCTGCACTGGATGGCCTCAAGGCTATAGAGCTCAATATCTCATGCCCTAATGTGAAGCAGGGCGGCATGGCCTTCGGTACAACCTGTGATGGAGCTGCCTCTGTTGTGTCGGCTGTGCGCGAGGTGTGGCCGCGTCATCTGATGGTCAAACTTTCGCCCAATGTGACATCTATCGTTGATATCGCCAAGGCTGTCGAGGGTGCCGGTGCCGACTCGGTGTCGCTCATCAATACACTTCTTGGCATGGCTGTCGACGTGGAGCGTCGCCGACCTGTGTTGTCTACCGTTACCGGTGGCCTTTCGGGCCCTGCCGTCAAGCCTGTGGCTGTGCGTATGGTATGGCAGGTGGCACATGCAGTTTCTGTCCCGGTTGTGGGTCTCGGCGGCATATCTTCTGCCGAGGACGCTCTTGAGTTTATTATGGCAGGTGCAAGCGCAATTCAGGTAGGTACTGCCAACTTTGTAAACCCGCGCGTCACAGTAGAGATTATCGACGGTCTGCGGGAATACTGCGAGCGCCATGGCGTAGAACGTCTGATGGATCTTCGAGCTATCATTTGAACCCTTTTTCTACCGCATTTTTAATAGAAAACGGATATAATTTACATTATTGACGATTTTTTGTGGCTTTTTATGCGATTTTTTTTGCTGGTTGCAGAAAAATTTGTATGTTTGCCGCATTAAATCTACTCTTCGTGCGCCTAAACACGTCAGGAGAGTGTAAAACAATGGTTTGTTAATCACTATGTCTCGTAAACAAGAAGAATTGTCGACATGTACTCTTCTGGGGTCTAACGGTACTGTATATCCTACCGATTATGCTCCCGAGATGCTCGAGACGTTTAAAAATAAACATCCCGAGCACGACTATCTTGTCACCCTCAACTGTCCCGAATTTACCTCGCTGTGCCCCAAGACCGGTCAGCCTGATTTCGGGCATATCATCATCAATTATATTCCCGACGAAGATATGGTGGAGAGCAAGAGCCTTAAGCTCTATCTCTTCAGCTTCCGAAATCACGGCGACTTTCATGAAGATTGCGTAAACATCATCATGAAAGACCTCGTCAAGCTCATGCACCCCCGCTATATCGAGGTGCGCGGTATTTTTACTCCGCGAGGTGGTATTTCAATCATACCGTTTGCCAACTATGGCGATGAAAATCATCAGGATATGGTGCGTCAGCGCTTGGTGGCTGTTTTTCCCGATAAATTCTGATTATCATGGCACGACCCGTAAAAAACGCCCTTATGGTTCTCTCCGGAGGCATGGACTCAGTGACAATGCTCTACGAGTATGCTTCCGAGATTGACCTCGCCGTAAACTTTTCTTACGGCTCAAACCATAATGCCCGAGAGCTCGAATGGGCCCGTTACCATTGCGAAAAATTAGGTATAGAGCTTGTGGAGATTGACTTGTCCTTTATCGGAAGCAATTTTCACAGTTCGCTCCTTGAAGGCCCCGACGCCATACCTGAAGGCGACTACGACTTTGACAATATGAAGTCAACCGTCGTTCCGTTCCGCAACGGTATCATGCTTGCCGCAGCAGCCGGCCTCGCTGAAAGCCGTGGTCTGGAAGTGCTGATGATAGCCAACCATGCCGGTGACCATGCACTATATCCCGACTGCCGCGATTCGTTTGTCAAAGCTATGTCGGAGGCAATCAAGGCCGGCACATACGAGGGTATAACCGTCAAGGCACCATATACCTTGCTCTCCAAGACAGATATTGCCCTGCGTGGCAAGCGGCTCGGAATCGACTACTCAACCACATACTCTTGCTATCGTGGCCTCGAGAAGCATTGCGGCCGATGTGGCACATGCCGCGAAAGACGTCAGGCTCTTGCCGACGCCGGCATTGTGGATACCACCGAATACGAAGACGAATAAACGTGAATATCAACATAATATCCAATCTCTAAAAAATCAATCCATGGAAGAATTACTTCAGCAGGTTAAAGAGGCATTTGAGACTTTCAGTGCCGACGCAGCTCTTCAGCTCGAAAAAGGAAACAAGGCAGCCGGCACACGTGCCCGCAAAGCTTCTCTTCAGCTCGAGAAACTTATGAAAGAGTTCCGCAAAGCATCTCTCGAAGCAGCTAAATAACAACTACTACATCAACTCTTAACGCCGTGGCCTCCGCCATGGCGTTTTCTGTTTTATGCTGTGCCGGAAACAAAATTTGCACCTTTGAGGAATATTGCTTAAATTTGTAGATTGAAATCAAAATGCGCTCGCGCATACTTTTGTGATAATTCATAAACTGCAGTATATAAATGAAATTCAACGTATCGAGCAAAGTTCTCTACAGCGCCACTTCGGCCGTGAGCAAGGTTATCAACACCAAGAATACCCTTGCCATTCTTGATAACTTTTTGATCAATCTCACCGGCAATGTGCTCACTATCACCGGCAGCGATCAGGAAAATGCCCTCACAGCACGTGTGGAGGTGGAAAAGGCCAAGGGTGAGGGTAGTGTATGCCTCGGAGCCCGCCGTCTCGTAGAGCTTCTCAAAGCTATTCCCGACCAAGGTGTCACCGTAGAGCTCAATGAAGATACCCTCGAGATGCAGCTCACATACCAGAGCGGACACTACTCGTTTGTAGGACTGCCCGCAAACCAGTATCCCGAGTTCGCCCCCGAGTCGGCCGGTGAACCGATTTCGTTCAGTATCGCTACCGAGCAGATGATCACCGGTCTCGACAACACCATGTTTGCTGTCAGCAACGACGAATACCGTATCATCATGCAGGGCGTTCTCTTCGATGTCGCTCCCGAAAGCATTACTTTCGTGGCCACAGACACCCGCAAGCTCGTACGCTATATCGACAAACGCACCGCTCCCGGCGTGACAGGCAGCTGCGTAATCCCGTCAAAACCGGCAAACATCATCAAGAATGTCTTTGCCAAGGACGAGACTCTCAACATCACCATGAATACCCGCAGCGCTACAATCGAGAGCGGCAATTTCACTTTCCAGTGTACTTTCCTCAACGGCAACTATCCCGACTACAACCGTGTGATTCCGCGCAACAACACCAACGTGCTCACCGTTGACCGCACCGCGCTCCTCGACGCTGTGCGTCGTGTGGCTATCTTCGTGGAGGTTGACGGCGGTCTTGAGAAATTCCGTATCGGCTCAGAGTCAATCCTTATCAAGAGCAACGACCCGAGCCTTTGCACCAGCGCCCGCGAGCAGGTGCCCTGCGCATATACCGGCACCGACCTCACAATCGGTTTCAACGCCGCATACCTCACCGAAATTCTCAACACTGTGAAGAGTCAGGAAGTGGTGGTCAACCTTGGCGACGCAGGCCGTCCCGGTGTATTCCGCCCCGCTGAAGAGCCCGACAACACCGAGCTCGTAATGCTCCTCATGCCCATGACTGTAGGTGAATTCTGATAAGAAATGAAACTTCAACTTACACGCCCTCTCGTATTTTTCGACCTCGAGACTACGGGTACAAACATCAATACCGACCGAATCGTCGAGATTTCTTTTGTCAAACTCATGCCCGACGGGCGTGTGATTGAGAAAACCCGTCGTATCAACCCGGAAATGCACATCCCCGAGGAGTCGACAGCCATACATCATATCACAGATGAGGATGTTGCCAACGAACCCACTTTCCGGCAGATAGCAAGCTCGCTCGCTCAGCAGCTGAGCAACTGCGATATCGCCGGTTTCAACAGCAACCGCTTCGATGTGCCTCTGCTCGATCAGGAATTCGACCGCGTGGGCATAGATTTCGATATCTCGCGTGCCCGCATGATTGATGTGCAGACAATCTATCATAAGAAGGAGCCGCGCACCCTTGTGGCTGCCTACAAATACTACTGCGGCAAGAACCTCGAAGACGCCCACAGCGCCCTCGCGGATACCCGTGCCACGATGGAAGTGCTTCTCGCACAACTCGAAAAATACGACGACGTCCCTACCGAAGTGGGAGCTCTCTCCGAGTATGCCTCGGCCAACCGCAATGTCGATATAATGGGTAGGATGATCTACGATGAAAAAGGTCGCGAGGTCATCAACTTCGGAAAATATAAGGGGCGTCTTGCCGAGGAAGTGCTTGCCACCGACAATGGCTACTACAGCTGGATTTTGGGCGGCGACTTCCCCCGCAACACAAAGAAGGCGTTCACCCGAGTGTTCCTGCGCATAAAGAAAGCCAATGCAAAATCTTAAGGGCAAGCATATTATATTAGGTATCAGCGGAGGTATCGCGGCTTACAAGAGCGTGGTGCTTCTGCGTGCCTTTGTCAAGGCCGGTGCTGAGGTGCAGGTGGTGATCACGCCTAACGGCAAGCAGTTTATCACGCCTGTGACATTGTCGTCGCTATCGGGAAAACCTGTCGTAAGCGAGTTCTTCACCGCCAATACCGGCGAATGGCACTCGCATGTCGACCTCGGCCTTTGGGCTGACGCTATGGTCATTGCTCCGGCTACGGCTTCTACCCTCGCAAAAATGGCCAACGGTGTGGCCGACAATATGTTGGTGACGACATATCTCTCGGCTCGTTGTCCGGTCTTTGTCGCTCCGGCGATGGACTTCGACATGATGGCTCATCCGACTACCACCCGCAATCTCGCAACTCTCCGTGGCGATGGCGTCCACATCATTGAGCCGGAAGTCGGCGAGTTGGCAAGCCATCTGGTAGGGCGCGGACGCATGGAAGAACCCGAGCGTATAGCCGAGGTGATAAACGACTTTTTTGCACCTGCAGAGCTCCCGCTCAAGGGTAAGAAGGTTATCATTACCGCCGGCCCGACTGTAGAGCGTATCGACCCGGTGAGGTATATCAGCAACTTCTCTACCGGCAAGATGGGATTCGCACTCGCCGATGAGGCTGCCCGCCGCGGAGCCTCGGTTACTCTTGTGTGTGGTCCGTGCGGTCGCAAGAGCAATACACCGGGGGTTACTCAGCTCGATGTAGAGAGCGCCCGTGAAATGTATGAGGCTGCTATGCGCGAGTTTGCCGACGCGGATATAGCGATTATGGCGGCTGCCGTGGCCGACTATGCCCCGGCACACTTCCGCGACTCAAAGATCAAACGCGAGCACGAGGATGTGGAAAGCATAGAGCTGGTAAAAAATCCCGACATAGCCGCAGCTCTCGGCAAGGTGAAAAAAACGGGTCAATGCCTCGTAGGCTTTGCGCTTGAGACTGATAACGGCCCGGCCAATGCCGCCGAGAAACTTCGCCGCAAGAATCTCGACATGATAGTGCTCAACAGCCTCGCCGACCCCGGAGCAGGCTTTGGCACAGACACTAACAAGATATCGGTATTCTATGCCGAGCCGGCCAAGGAAGCTCAGATTTTCGGGCTGAAAAGCAAAGCCGAGGTGGCGGCCGATATATTTGATTGCATCGATAATCTATGATTTACAGACTCTCTCTTCTTCTTCGCAGCACCGCAGTGCTGTTTCTGGGCTTGCTTGCCAATATGGCGGTGCAAGCTCAGGAACTCAACTGCGAGGTGACTGTAAACGCCGACCAGATTTCAGGCAGCAAACAGGTGTTTGAGACACTTCAGGAGGCCATGCGCGACTATCTCAACACTACAACTTTCACAAGCGCGCAATTCTCCGCCAATGAGAAAATCGAGTGCCGCCTGTTTCTCACGGTCAAGGAGTATGCCGACGATACTTTCAAGGGCGATCTGCAGGTGCAGTCGCTCCGTCCGGTATACAACAGCAGCTATACGACAACACTCCTCAATTTCAAGGATACGAAGGTAGAATTCACATATCGTGAGAATGAGCCGTTGGTGTTCTCTGTCAACAACATGGAGAGCCAGCTCACGCAGATTCTCAATTTCTATGCCTATCTTATCCTTGCTGTCGACTTCGATTCCTTTGCACCTCGAGGCGGCGATCCCTATTTCGAGCGTCTTGCCATGATTGTGCAGCAGGCCCAATCGTCGGGCGAGACCGGTTGGAAAGCCTTCGAGGATAATAAAAACCGAAGTGCCGTGCTGTCGTCGTATACCGACCCTGCCACAACCGAACTGCGCGACATGACCTACAAATACTATCGCCAAGGCCTCGACCAGATGTCGGTGTCGGTAGACAAAGGCCGTGCTGCCGTCATCGAGAGTCTTGAGACTATAAAGAAAGTATATGGAGTATCGCCCATGTCGGTGGCGCTCTCGATGTTTAAAGACGCCAAATTCGACGAACTGGTGAATATCTACTCCAAAGCGCCTGCCGATGAGCGTACGAAAGTATACAATCTTCTCGAACCTATTTACCCTACCGAATCCGACCGGCTCGAAAAGATAAAGAAAGGACAAGAAAACAAGTAGCGATGATTAAATCTCTGCATATCAGCAATTATGCCCTTATCGACGAAATTGATATCGATTTCTCCCGGGGCTTCAACATCATTACCGGCGAGACCGGTGCCGGCAAGTCGATTATCCTCGGGGCCTTGTCGCTCCTGTTGGGCGGACGTGCCGACGCCAAGGCTGTGCGCCGGGGCGAACGCAAATCAGTGATCGAGGCTATTTTCCTCTTGGGCGACGCCCCTGATGTGGAGAGAATTATCAAAAACAACAATCTCGACAATCCTGTGGAGGGTGAATGTCTGCTGCGCCGCGAGTTGCTTCCCGGTGGCCGCAGCCGTGCTTTTGTCAACGACACGCCCGTCACGCTGCCTCTGCTGCGCGAGCTTGCCGAACATCTGATCGACATTCATTCCCAGCACCAGAATATGCAGCTTGCCACTGAATCTTATCAGCTCGATGTGCTTGATATTCTCGGTGGCAACAAAGCTCTGCTCGACAATTATCACCAAGCATACGCCTCATTCCGCGAGGCTCTGCGCCGATATACCGACACCCGCGATATGCTTCGCCGCAACCGCGACGACGCCGACTTCCTCACATATCAGTATGAGCAGCTCGACGCCATGAACCTAATGCCCGGCGAACATGAGGAACTCGAGAAAGAGCGCGAGATTCTGGCCAACGTCGGGGAGATAAAAGACAAACTCGCTTCGGCTCTGATACCTCTCAGCGAAGGCACACCCAACTCCCTCGACCTGCTCAGCGACGCTGTAGACGCCCTCGAAACACTTGCCGACACTCTCGGCGAAGGCGACCGTGTGGTAGACTATCGCCTTCTTGCCGAGCGGCTTGACTCTGCAAGAATCGAGATTCAAGACATTGCCGACACTCTATCGGAAAGCAACGACAACGTTGCCGCCGACCCCGAGCGTCTTGAAGAAATCGAGGCACGCCTCGGCCAACTCTATTCGCTTGAGTTGAAACATCATGTCGACAATACGGACGGACTGATAGCCCTGCGCGACCGTCTGAAGGCGCAGATCGATACTCTTGACGACGGCGAGAATATACTGCGTGGCCTCGAACTTGCCGCCAAACGGGCTAAAAAAGACGCCATCGACCTCGCCCGTCAGCTCTCTGAACGCCGCGCCGCCACCGCAGCAGAATTTTCGGCAGAGCTTTGCCGCCGTGCCGCGCCGCTCGGTATGCCGAATCTAAGGTGTGATATCGAGATAAACAAAGGCAAGCTCGGCCCTGATGGCTACGACCTTGTGCGCTTCCTCTTCGCTTTCAATAAAAACCAACAGCCCATACCTATCAATGGCGCAGCCTCGGGCGGCGAGATATCACGTCTCATGCTCACTCTCAAAAGTATTGTTGCCGAGCGAACCAAGCTCCCGTCGATAATATTCGACGAGGTCGATACGGGTGTCTCAGGCGACATCGCCGGGCGCATGGGGCTTACCATGGCACTCATAAGCCGCTATATACAGGTTATCACCATCACACACCTGCCCGGAGTCGCGGCTATGGGCGAGCGCCATTTCAAGGTGTTCAAGGAAGATGACGACACTACTACCAACACACGCATACGCCTGCTCGCCGAAGAAGAGCGCCGCGGAGAGATTGCCTTGATGATAAGCGGCAATTCTGCCGACGAGGCTGCTCTGGCCAACGCCGAAGCTCTTATCGAGCATGCCCGAAAACTACAAACATCTATCTGATTCAATTATGGACTTTATCTACGGCATACACTCTGTGCTTGAGGCCATTGAGGCCGGTCGCACCATCGACAAAATATATGTAAAGAACGCCCGCAGCGAGGTGGCGCAGAAAGCCCGCGCCGCCGGTATACCAATGCAGGTAGTGCCTGACGAGCGCCTCAACCGTATCACACGCAAGAATCATCAGGGCGTCATTGCCATGATGTCGGCAATCGAATACGCGCGCCTCGACACCTTGCTCCCCTCGCTCTTCGACGACGGTGTGCTTCCCTTTATCCTTGTGCTCGACGGCATTACCGATGTGCGTAATTTCGGCGCAATAGCCCGTACGGCCGAGTGCTGCGCTGTAAATGCGATTGTCATCCCCGCCCATGGCAGTGTGTCGGTGGGCGCTGACGCTGTCAAGACTTCGGCCGGTGCCCTCAATCATATCCCCGTTTGCCGCGAAGAGTCTATAACCAAGGCCGTGAAATATCTGCAGGAGAGTGGATGTCAGATTGTTGCCTCTACAGAAAAGTCGAGTCAGAACTATACCACCGGTGATTATACTACACCTTTGGCACTCGTCATGGGCGCCGAGGGCACGGGCATATCTGCCGAGGTGCTGCGTATCGCCGATACGAGGGCTGCAATTCCGATGTTTGGCAATATAGGGTCGCTCAACGTCGGTGTCGCTGCCGGAGTGATGATGTATGAAGTTGTGCGCCAGCGTCTTGCTGATAATCTCGAGATTGTCTGATAAAAATTTTCTTACTTTTTTCAACGCTATTACGAAAAAAGTGCGTAACTTTGCACTGTAAAAAGATAACGTAGAACATTCATATATGATAAACCGTAGTTTAATAAGGATTAAGACAGTTCAAATCCTCTATTCATACCTACTCACCCGAAGCGATTTCCGTCTGGAACCCGTTCCCGACCCTGTTAAAGCCACTCCCGACCAACAATTCGCTTATTCGGTTTATCTCGATTTCATCTTCCTGTTGCTCAAACTTTCGGGCCTCCACCTCGGAGCAAATTCCGGAGTTACCGTCGACGCCGACCCTGTGCTGAAAAAGAACCGTGTAGGCAAAGCTTTGCGCACCGACCCTGCAGTGCAGCTCGCTCTCGAGAATTACCGCAACCATCTTGCAAAATTCGACACGATATTGCCCGAACTCACAGCTGCCATTGCCGAGACAAAGCTTTACGAATCATTCAAGCGTAAGCGCAAACTTGAGCTCGCCGACGATGTGAATTTCTGGACTACTATCTACGCCACTATCATACGCAAGAGCAAAAGCGTTGAGCGCGTTCTGCGCCGCGACGCCCAGTTCAGCCACGTCGGACTTGATGCCGGTCTCAACATGTTTGTCAAGACCCTCAATTCTTTCGATGATACCAAGGCAAGCTACCTGCGTGCCAAAAACGAGCTTACAACCTCTCTTTCGCAGGCATATACCCTCTATCACGCACTTCTACACCTGCCGGTGCTGCTCACCGACCTGCGCGCACAGCAGCTCGAGGAGGCCAAGAACAAGTATCTGCCCAAGCCGGAGGACCTCTCACCCAACATGCGCTTTGTCGACAACCTCTTTGTAAAGGCACTGCGCGAGTGCACTGCGCTTGAGGATTATCTTGGCGAGAATACCGACGCCGACGCTTCAAGTTGGCGCGACAGCGACACAATGCTTGAGAATCTCCTCAAGAGCATTACTGCGTCGGAGCTCTATAAAAAATACATGCAGACCCCTGCCGGCGATTTTACCACCGACGCCACATTCTGGCGCGAGGCTATGCGCACAATCGTTCTCCCGTCCGACGACCTTACCGAGACTCTTGAGACAAAGTCGGTGTATTGGAACGACGACTTGCAGATTATGGGTACTTTCGTGCTCAAGACAATCCGCCGCACGTATCCGTCGGCCGATGATTCTGAGCAGACTGCCGAGCCCGGTCAATTCGGTAAGGTTGTACTTCTTCCCAAGTTCATGAACGACGACGATGAAAGCTTCGGTGCCGAACTCTTCGAATATGTGGTGAACAACCGCGAGGCATACCGCGAGTACATCGACCGCTTCATCAACAAGGATCAGTGGGATTCGGAGCGCCTCGCCTTCATGGATATTGTGATACTCATGACTGCCATAGCAGAGATTATAAACTATCCCTCGATCCCCGTGCCTGTTACCCTCAACGAGTTTATCGAGATTGCCAACGACTACAGCACCGCCCGCAGCGGCCAGTTTATCAACGGCGTTCTTTTCAATGTAATCAAACTTCTCAATGAGGAAGGCGTTATTAATAAGTAATATAACGAAATAATAAACTTAAAACAATATGACTACTACATTTATTCCTTTGCAGCAGGCAGCTGCCGGCGGAAGTTGGAGCGGCATTCTCATGATTGTGGCTCTCTTCGTGATCTTCTACTTCTTCATGATCCGTCCGCAGCAGAAACGTCAGAAAGAAATCAAGAATTTCCGCGACAGCCTCACTTCAGGCAGCGAAATCGTAACAGCCGGCGGTATCTACGGCAAAATCAAAGAGGTATCTGAGACATACTTCATCGTAGAGATTGCCAAAGGTGTTACCGTCCGCGTAGACAAGGGTTCGGTATATCCCTCGGCAGGCGACGCCAACCAAGCAGCCCAGAACGGCGGCGACCAGAAATAAACCGTGTCGCCCGTCCATAAATATTTCCATCGCGTCGTCTCGGCATTCCGTTCGCCGAGAGGACGCGATGTGCTTATGTTTATGGTTTTTCTTGCGGTGTCGGGTATATTGTGGACGGTGCTTTCGCTCAATGAGGAAGAGCAGAGCGACATCCGCATGCCCCTTAAGATTACGCACGTGCCCGACAGCGTGACAATGATATCTCTCGGCCCGGACGCCTTGAGTGTGAGTCTGCGTGCCAAGGGCACACAGCTTATGAAAATGAGCTTCGGCGGAGCTCCGACAGTAAATGTTGATTTCAGGGCATACGCCCGCAAGGGATTGCTTCAGCTCAACAATGCCGACCTCAAGGCTTTGGTGCGCAATGCCTCGGGCGGCTCGCAGGTGAGCGTGGTATATCCTGATACACTCTCCCTGCCATACACTACAAACCGGGGCTATCGTCTTCCTGTGAAGGTAGACTATAAAGTGACTCCCGGACCTCAGTCGGCCTTGGCCGGAAGGCCCGTGCTTTCGGTAGATACTGTAAGTGTCTTTATGGTACCCGGCACAAAGATTCCTGACAACTACACTTCTGTCTCAACAGAGCCAATACGGCTCCTCGGGCTTGACAAGACCACTACACAAAGGGTTCGGCTCGTTGGGCCTCCTCATGCCCGCGTCATCCCCGACAGCGTAGATATTACCTTTGAGGTAGAGCCTATGATATTCAAGAGCCGCAAGGTTGTGATCGAGCCGATAAATGTGCCGCAGGATACGAAACTTATCACTTTCCCTGCACAGATAGATGTATTCTTCATGGTACCTATGAGCTCCTATTCCAAAGGAGACGTGCATTTCCGGGTGGTTGCCGACTACCGCAAAATAAATATGCTCAACGGCTCCAAGATGGTTAAACTGCGTCTTATCGATGTGCCGTCACACCTGCAGAATGTCCAACTCTCGGCCGACAGCGCCGAATATATAATCGAACGTCATTGATGAAATATGTGATTGGTATCGGCGGTGGTATCGGAGCCGGTAAATCTGTAGTCAGCCGCATATTGCGCACATGGAATTATCCGGTTTTTGATTGCGACAGCGAAGCCAAGGCGCTTATGGACAATGACGGCGAAATCAAGCGCAGACTCTCTGAAGAAATAAGCAGCGAAGTGGTGGCCGACGGCGAAATCAAGCGCGCACTGTTGGCCAATATAGTCTTTGCCGACAGCGGAAAGCGGGCTATCCTCAATGCCATAGTACATCAGGCCGTGCGCTATAGATTCGCTGCATGGGTAGAGGCTCAATCATCTGATATCGTATTCGTGGAGGCGGCAATACTGCATACCAGCGGCATGATAGCCGATGTCGACGAGGAATGGCGCGTGACAGCGCCGGAGGATGTTAGAATTTCTCGTGTAATGACGCGAAACGGAGTCACGGCGTCACAGGTACGCGAGCGCATGGCAGCCCAGCAGGCCGATGAGAATCCGGCTGTGGAGCCTGTCCCCGTCGTCAAGATAATCAACGACGGCGAGACTCCGCTTCTGCCGCAGCTTATCGCGGCAATCCGTCGGGATAGGCCTTGTTGTACTCCTCGCAGGTAAGTTTCAACTCTTCATACCACTCATCGCCGAAGCGTCTGCGCAGCGGGCCTTCGAGGAATTGATATGCCCGCACTCCGAGAGAGCGGCCGAGTACCTCGGCAGCCTTGCATATCCGCCAGCGATGAAGATTCACAGCTGTAAAACCATCATATTTTTTCAGTCTTACCGGATAAAGATGGCATGATACCGGCTTCATGAAGTCGATACGTCCCTCTCGGAAGGCATTTTCGATGGCGCAACGCCATGAGCCGTCCTCCGCAACTGTGGCGAAGGCACAGAGCCCACCTTCTACCAAAGCTGTCACTTCATCTCCCTCTACATCAATATAGCTCACACCGTTTTCTTCAATCTCGCGGCGGGCTGCCGGCAGCAGGTCATCCCATATCTCAGGCAGAATCTGCCGTATTTTCTCGCTTTCGCCCTCGTCGAGAGGCGCTCCTGCGTCGCCGTCGAGACAGCATTGTCCTTTGCATGCCTCGAGGTCGCAGCAGAAATAGCGCTCGGCAAGGTCGAAACTAACTAAAGTATCTTGTATTTCAAGCATGTCAGATAGATGTTTGGCAGCCGCCGAAGCCTATGAGCCTGTCGTATTGCTCACCTTTGCGGCGGTGATATACACGTACGCTGTATTCGTTGATTGTCTGATATTTGTCGCCTTCAATGGCATTTGTAAAGCCGCGTCGCGCACCCGGCGGTACTATCAGGTATTGATAGTTGTATGCGCCCTGTTTCAGCAGCATGGAGCGCTCGTAGAGCCCTGTTGACGGGTTGAAGAGCATGCGCGAATTGTCGTCGAAGCGGCGCTGGGTGAAATCGCCGTCAAGAAATATCATGGCTCCCGGAGTATCGGGGTAGTCGAGGGTGAAATGCACCACGCCATAGTCGGCTTCTGTGTCGCTGTTAGAAGAGTTATATTCGCGTATGAAATAACGTCCGTGCTGGGTCTGGTCGTAAGTGTATGGTTCGTCATCGCGCCGCTCGGCGGTATGCAGCCGATAGTGGTAATATGGATTGAAATACTCGATTTCAGCCACTCCCATGCCGGGATATGTGTCGCTGACTGTCTCGAATCGGCGGTATTCGTTTCCGGCATCGAAAATCAGGGGTTGTTGGTGCTCGAAAACTACTGTGCTCCCCTGCATTTTGAGCGGCTGGCGGATTGCGATTTCATTGTCAAGACGGCCGTTCTGGTTGATTATCACTATCATGTCGTTAAATGGATCGTCGATTGCGCTTTGCTCGGTGTCTACATATATCGAAAGCTGCTGATGAGCTTTGTTGTAGTCGATATCTGTCTGCGATGAAGCTCCGACGCGTATCGGCGTTGTCTGCTCGCTTATCATGAAGCGGCACTGCAGCAGGGTCTCGTCGGGGTCGTCCTCTCGGTAGATTTTCAATAGATAATTGCCCGATAATTTTGGAGCTACCTGCTCATTCGGTATCGTGAGCGAATAGTGCACATAGTGTACGGTTGTCGCGCGCGAGAAGTCGTAATTGTCGATTGTTCCTTCGTTGAAGCCGTCGAGAAATTCGCTTTCTATCAACCCCGACGGCACCCACGAGGCATTGCAATGCGTGAGCGAATATCTGAAATACTCGCGGTCTTCGGCGAGGTGGTCGAAGTCGATACGTATGCGGTCGTCGGTGTTGAGTATGGCTATTGGTGAGGCGAAATCATCGCCGTCGAGCCTTACCTGCAGCGACTTTATGCGCTCGTCGAAGACACCGGTCATTGTGTCGGGCCGGCGTTGACCTGCGAGCAGCAGCGGGAGGAAAAATAATATAATTGTCAGAAACCTCATAGCCATGCGACAGGGCTGATTCCATGCTCCTGCAGATATGCGTTGGCACGGCTGAAATGATGATTGCCGAAGAACCCCCTGTGGGCCGACAGCGGCGACGGATGGGGTGACTCAAGCACAAGATGACGGTTGCGGTCAATGAATGCACCTTTTCTGATTGCATACGAGCCCCAAAGGAGGAATACGATATTCTCGCGCTGTTCGTTGAGGGCGCGTATTGCCGCGTCGGTGAGCTCCTCCCAGCCTTTCCCTTGGTGTGAGCCGGCCTGATGGGCCTCTACGGTGAGGGTTGAGTTGAGCAAAAGCACACCTTGCGAGGCAAGATATGAGAGGTCACCGCTGCGGCCCGCAGGGTAGGGCACACCGAGGTCAGTTGACATTTCTTTGAATATGTTTACCAACGACGGGGGCAGGGCAATGCCGTCGGGAACGGAAAAGCATAGCCCGTGGGCTTGTCCGGGGCCGTGATATGGGTCTTGCCCAAGGATTACGACCTTGACTTTATCGAAAGGTGTGGCGTCGAAAGCTGCAAAAATGCGCGAGGGAGCGGGGTAGACCGCAACCTCGTGATAGCGCTGCCGCACAAAGTCGGTGAGAGCCTTGAAATAGGCCTTGTCCCACTCCGGAGCGAGAGCCGTAAGCCACGAAGAATCTATCTTGACATTCATATATTGTAAAATCTTTTGCAAAACTACAAAAAAAATATTACTTTTGCACTCACAAAACGCAAATGCGCCCGTATTTCAATGGATAGAATAAAGGATTCCGGTTCCTTAGATTAGGGTTCGATTCCCTACGGGCGTACAAAAGGGTGGAAAAGTTTCGGCTTTTCCACCCTTGGTTTATTTAAGATTGTCAAGTATTCCGCTGTCGCTGTCTGCTTGATATGGAGTTTCTTCAAAATCAATGTCGATTTTCTTGCGTCCGAAATTTAATGTCAGGCTTAGACGAACGGTAGCATAGCAGTTGCGGGAGCAGTGGCCAACAGAGGTGTATGGTGTGAGAGCTGAAAGATTTCGGGTCTTCATTTCGTAGCGTTTCATGAAGGCATTGAATACACCGGCTTCTACCGACCAAAAGCTGCCTTTGTATCCGGCCAGAATCATGTTCATATCTTTCTCTGTGATTATCTCCTCGCCATACATAGTATTGGCCGGTCCGGAGAAGCTGCTTGCGCTGAACGTGAAGTGACCGTAGTTGAAGTCTACTGCAAACGCTACGCGGGCGATGTTGCGGGTGTGGCTATATGTTAGTCCACGGCTGAAATACCGGTGCAGCGATGGTGTGACAGACAGCGACAGATGATTGCCCCAAGGCCTGACGCTCACCGACATCATGCCGCTCAATTCGCTGAAAGAGCGTTGGTTCATATATGTCTTTACAAATTGGCTGCCGTCGAAGAATGTTGTGCTCATGACCGGATTTTTTTCATTTCTGTAGCCTGCCGACAGATAAATGTTGAAAATTTTGTGGGCGTAAGTGGCGGTGAAGTTCTGATCAGTCTCGTAATAAGCCTTGGCTTCAGGATTGCCACGTGTTACCATGCCGGGCTGTACTTGCTGCTCGATGTCGGCAAGTAGAGACGGCGAGGGGTCGAGTTGTTCCATCCGGAAGTTGTAGCGCAGGTTGATTCCGGCAGGCAGATTTATGCCTATCCCTGCTTGCGGATTGAGGCTGTAGGATGTATAAGGACTGCTGCCTGTCTGGCGGCGGTAGAGACGTTTGCCGCTCACCGCACCCATGAAGTTCATCATTCCGACATTCACCCTGTATTCTCCGAAAACAGAGCTCTCGTTTTGGCGAAGACTTGTAGTGCCGTCAGGCACATAATTGTTGGAGATGTAGCTCTGCCTGTGACGCAGACCTGCGGTTACATGGGATTTCCACAAGTCAATATCATATACAGCCTCTGCTTTCATCGCCCACTTCCTGCCCTTCACATCCGTGCATATTTCAACAGGCAATGCCGCGTCGGCGATATCGGTCTCGCTATAATAATGGGTGGAGTGGGAGCGCAGAAAAATGCCGCTAAGAGAGGCTGAAAGTTTTTGCGAGTCTGATATACGCAAGCGATAATTGATATCCGCCGAGGGCGAAGAACTACGTTCGGAAGTATGCTCATTGATAAGATAAGCCTTGTCGGAGGCGCTTGTGGTAAGAATAGCCCTGCGGTCGCCCTCTTCTTTTGCCGGCACATAATTGTAGGCGTAGTGCAGTGTAATGTCGGTGACGCTGCGCCCTTTTGCCAAGGAGTATCCTATATTGGAGAAGAGGCCACCCAAAGACGCCTTGACAGGCAACCCTTCTTCCCGCCGGTTTACATCGCCATCGGGATAGCGCCATAATTCTTCATAGTCGCGGATCCATGAGTTACGCTCCATGCCGAAGTAGTTTGCGCTTGCAGAGAATGTTGATTCTCCGTGGCTGTATCGGGCAGACAGATTATCCATAGAGGCCCATTTTCCATCGCCTACGGCATTCATCGATTCGAGGGCAATCAAGCCGCCGCTGTCGTTGCGCCGTGTTATTATATCAAGTACAACATCTCCCTCATCATAGCGCATGCCGGGATTGTCGTGATATTCAATGCGCAATATATCGTCAGGCACAAGGGCTGCAAGTTCGGCGCTCGTAGCCGCTACGCCGTTGATTCGGAGAGCGACCGAGCCGCCGGCGGGTAGATTTACAGCTCCTGTGAGAGGATTGACCGATATACCCGGCAGTTGGATAAGCCGGAGCAGCTCAAGGCCGTCATGGGCGAGCTTTTTGATTGTTGACGATGGCAGATATGTCTGGCCGTCTGCTTTGTTTACGATTTGTTTTGCCGTGACTGTTATTTCTTTAAGCTCTTCGGCATGGCTTGCGATGAGGCACGACGGGAGTGCTGCGAGGCACAGGAATGCCCGCATATATAGGGAGTTCATAAGTTGGTGGGATGATGGTTTAGTAATCCAAAATATCCTGATACAGACCCTGAAGCCGGGTGCGGATATATTTTACAGCATAATGTTTGCGGGAAAGGACAGTAGCCTGTGGCACACCGGTATTGGCTGCTATTTCCTTGACCGGAATACCCTCGAAAACAGTCAGGCAGAACACTTCGCTCTGCTCCGGAGGCAGCGCGGCGAGGGCTACCTCAAGCTCTTGCCATATCACTTTGCGCAGGCAAGCGTTCTCGGGGTCGTCGGCCGGTGGAGCGGAGAGCATGCCGGCGAAATAATCATATACGTCGTCGCTGTCGGCAGCGCTGCTCCACGGCTCTTCGCGGCGCTTGCGCCAGAGGTTGATGATGGCATTGTGTGCAACCTTGTAGAGCCATGACGACATACGTTCTATGCCCGTGATTTCTGAGTCATCACAGCGCGCGAGGCGGTAGAAGACATCCTGAAGGATATCGTCGGCGTCATCGGTATTACCCACGCGTCGGATGATATATGAGCGTAGAGCCTGCCGATGATTGTTGACTATGTCGGTCAGCAATGCAGACTTAGCGCTCATCTTGAGGATTGGCTGTCATATTGTGCCATTGGCGGCGGCGTTCCCAAAATTCGCGTCGTTCGTCGGGGCTGAGATTGTGCCAGTGGTCATGACCGGGGCGCAGGTGGTGGAGGCACGCTCCGAGCAGGAAGAGACCGATTATGAAGCCACCCGAAAGCAGTTGGCTCAGAAAGAATATACCGAGCGACTGAGTGAAGCTCACCGAGGCAAAGCCGCTTATTGCCGGAACGAAAGCGTTCCAGAGTGTCATGATGGCGTATGCAGCCAAAGAAGGCACGCCGGCGCCCCATATAAGGAGCATGATGAAGGTCTTGATTATACGTTTCATTCTGTTTTTTATTTAAGTTTTTTGTGAGCTCACAATTATATGACACGCGGCTGTCGAAAATATTTTATCAAATCTGAAATTTAACATTTGCGTCAAAAAAATAGCAGCCCCGTTGGTCGCGGGGCTGCTATATGGAGTGGATTGAAATATTTAATCTTCGGCTGCGTCGAGATTCTTCAGTGCGTAGACGTATGCGCCGATTGATATGGCTTTGGAGGCTCCGAGCTTCGATATTATCACGCCGGTGCGCTTCATGGGGTCGTACATCACGCTGTCGTTAGTGCCATACACCTTGAGCGGACGGGCGTCGCCGACAACGAATTTTGCAAATTCGAGTTCGTCGTCGAGGTCGAACACTCTCATCTGCACGCGCTGCACAGCCTCGCCGCTCTTCGTGGCGAGTGTAGAGCGCAATTCTTTTATCACAGCAGGTTTTATGTATTTTGCAGCACCGGTAAGGCCGCCGCCGATAACGATGAGCGAATCGGTGAGCGTTACGGCAGAGGCGAAAGCGTCGCCGGCCACTTCACCGCAAAGTTCGAAAGCCTTGCGTGCCATCTCGGCGTCGCCCTCGGCTTCTCCTTCGGCAATTTTGAATATCTCGTAGGGTGTGCGGTCGGTGTCGTCGCCGGTGAGTGTGGCATAGTTGCGCTTGACGCCGCGGATCGACGCGCCTTCTTCTACGATCACACCATTTTCGTGCTTGTGGCGCAGGCAGAATGTCTCTACGCAGGCATTGTTGCCGAGATTGAGCTCTCCGTTGATCACAGAGCCGATTCCGAGGCCGGTGCCGAAAGTATAGCCCAAGAGATTTGAGTATTTGCGTTTGCCGCCGAGCTCCCGTATGCGCTCGTTGATGTCTTTCAGGGCGCCACCCGTGGCTTCTCCGAGGGCAAAGAGGTCGCCGTCGTTGTTGATGTAGACAGGCAGTTTGAATTTAGCCTGAAGGAAGGGGCCGAGAGCCACGCCATCTCTGAACGAAGGGAAATTGGGAAGATAACCGCCGATAATGCCGGCACGGTAATCTGCCGGGCCGGGGAAAGCGAAGCTTATTGCCACGGGTGATTCATCTATCTTTGAAATCACTTCTTCAAAGCCTTTCACCATAGTGTCGAGGCATTGGTCGAGATTGTCGGAGTGCGAGGGATAGGTTATGGGGTCGATTATATAATCGTAGCCTCTCATGGCCGAAAATACGAAGTTTGTGCCTCCGGCATCGAGGGTGATTACTATTCGCTGGTCGTTTTTATACATTTCAGTATGAGATTATCAGTGGAGTTTTTTTATAATTTTCGAGATATTCGGTCCATGCCTCCATGTCGGTGATGTCGGCGCGGTCCCATGCAAAGCCGAAGTAATATCTGAAATTCTCGCGCGGTGCTATGCGGGTGGCAAGCACGGCATGGCCGTCGCGCTCGGCAAAAGTGACATTGCGGTCGGGGATGATGACGCCGAGCATGGCTTTGCCGTTATCCGGGCCTTGAGTGGGGTCTGCGTAGGCTATGAAGTTCGAGCTGTTGACAACGGGGCTCTCGTCGCGCAGCGGCACACCGGCAACGATGTCGGCCGAGTCGCGAAGTCCGGCATAGCTCACAGTGCAGGCGTTGAGGTGCTTGCCGGCATCGAGGGTGATGAGTCGTGTCTCAACTATGCTGTCTACGGGAGCGAAAGTAAGGCGGGCAGTGAAGCGCAGCGGGCCATTGTCAAGTACTTCGGCGGTCTCGTAGCACCAAGGGAATACGATGGTGTCGTTGACTACACGAGCGGCCACACCGTCGCCCAATGTCGGCCCCACGGCGTAGCAGTCCATGCCGAGCCCATGGTCGATGTGATAAGAGATAGTGTTGATATATTCCTGCGCCGCTTCTTTGGAAATAGCCTTCAGCGAGTCGACAATCTGCCAAGTGCGCGGGCTTGTCTCGGGAGCGTAGAGGTCTTCAAGTATCGGGCGGGGAGTGGGATGTTTGAAGAAAATGTCATACCCGTAGGCACGCTCTCCCTTGGCCTGTGTCGCGGGGCCGTATGCACGGAAGCCGACGAGGTCGTTTTCCCATGCAAGGTCATCGGCGCGTTCGGGATAGACGCGTCCGACAGCTACGTTGCTGAAGCTTACCGCAGTGTCGCTCAATGCTATCCGGGCTGTGATTCGCGCATTTGGCTCTATGTTGACCTGAAATATCAGCAGCGAGTCGCTCGTGATCTGCGACGGCACAAGCGAGTCGTTGCAGTAGACAGCGTAGAAACCGTCGCCCAACCTCTCGGCAACATCTTTTAAAGGAATTTCCACAATCTCACAGCGGGAAGAGCCCGAAGGATTGCTTACATTAACAATCATGTCGTCGGGCTGCGAGCACGACGACATGATTGAAGCCACAGCCAGAGCGGCGGCGAACTTAGAGTGTAGCGAAGACATTTTTGTTTTCATTGATTCTTTTGAGGCGAAGTAATGCTTCAAGATAATAATAATCGGCGTATATTATCGAATAGTCTATCTCGCTGCCTGCCGGGCGATGACCGGTGGAATGGTCGAGGAACGAGGGGCGCTTGCTGCCTGAGCGGTATCTGTCGCTTGCAAGCGACGCGAGCATTTTTGTCGCAGCCTCACGATAGCGGGCGGCTGTCTTGGCGTCGACATACTGCTGCAGCTCAAGCAAAGCCGAGGCTACAACAGCGGCAGCGGAGGCGTCGCGGCTTGTATGTGGTATCGACGGGTCGTCGAAATCCCAATAGGGCACATAGTCGTCGGGCAGACGGCAAAGATAGGCTTCCGTAACTTTTTTTGCAAAGTTAAGAAATTTTTTGTCATTTGTCTCACGATATACCATAGTATATCCGTAAATAGCCCAAGCCTGGCCTCTCGACCATGTTGAATTGTCGGCGTAGCCCTGATGTGTGATACCTTTTATGAATTTACCGTTGTCGGGGTTATAGATTGCCACATGATAGCAGGTTCCGTCGCGGCGGAAGTGATGTTTCATTGTCACCTCGGCATGACGCACGGCGATATCATACAGCTTCTTGTCGCCGCCGTTCTTTGCTGCCCAAAAGAGCATTTCGAGGTTTATCATGTTGTCCATGATGGTGTTGTGTCCGCCGAGCATTTCTACATTCCGCGGCCACGACAGAATAGTACCGACTACGGGGCTGTAGAGCGTGGCAAGGGTGTCGGCAGTGGCAAGCACCACCTGTTTGTATCGTTCGTCGCCGGTGAGGCGGTAGGCATTGCCATAGCTGCAGAACATCAGGAATCCGAGGTCGTGGTCGAAAGCCGGGCGTTGCGACAGATATTCGAGCGAGCAGGTGTATTTTTCCGCTTCTTCTTTGAGTTGTTTGTCACCGGTGATTTCATAGTCATACCACAGCACACCGGGCCAGAATCCAGCACACCACTCGTCGGGAGTGACCTTGCGGCAGTGCCATACGCTGTCGCATGGGCTGATGTTGCGAGGCATCATGGTATAGTCTTTATCAGGGCCTAATTGAGTCAATGCCCGATGTATCTGCAAGTTACAATAATTTAAGTCGCCGTCGACATCTACAGTTACGGCTGAGAGAAGGGGGGTACACATCATTGCGAGTGTACCTGTGATTATCTTGAGAAACTGCATAATGCTATTTTAAGGTTGTATCAGATGAGAAAATGTCGATCCATCCGCGGTCGGAAATATCGGCCGGTGTAATGCTGTAGAACCCGATTTTTGCGCCTATCCATTTGCCTTCTCGCGCTGTGAAATTGCCGCATGCAAGGTATTTCTTGCCATCGAGGCTGTAGGCGAAGGTGCATTTGCCGCCTTTGTCTACCTTCACCCTGAGCATGATATCACATTCGAGGTTCGGGTAGTTGCCGGCAGCGTAAGTGCGTGTCGGTTTTATCGTGGCGATATCTTTTATTACTTCTTTGCCTCCTTGCTCGGCGTCGGTGCAGGTGATGAACTGCAATGTAAATTCATCGCCGGTTTTCTTGAGTCCGAGGCGGGCATAGTTCCAGCCCATTACGATTAAGCCCGACGACACGCCCTCTGACGATGATTTGGCAGATATACGCACCTTTAATGTCTGCGTGAACTCCTCTGCCGGGAACTTCTCAAGCCAAAGGTTTGGCACTTCCCACATATTCACGAATTCCTTGCTCACCTTGTGGCCGTAGATTCTCATCATTGACTCGGCGGTAGGGAAGCCGAAAAGGTCATTATAGTTGCCGTGCCATTGATAGAGCAGGGGAGTGTCGGTGTGTTTGCTTTGCTTAGTGAGTATCGGTTTGGCATATTTTCTCACAGGCTCACCACAGCCGTCACCGTCGGGGTCGCTGCCTATCACGGGCCAGTCGTTTACCCACGTCATGGGGTTGAGGTGCACTACTCGGCCGTATGCCCCTTTGTCTTGAAAATGAAGGAACCAGTCAGAGCCGTCGGCTGCCGATACCCACGCTCCCTGATGAGGACCGTTGATGTCGCTGTTGCCCTGTGCCATCACGATTTTCGACTCGTAAGGGCCGTAGATATTCTTGGAGCGCATTACGAGTTGCCATCCCGTAGCCACGCCTCCGGCCGGGGCGAAGAGATAGTAGTAATCGCCGCGGCGATACATCTTTGTGCCTTCTACGGTATGGTTTACGCCGTCGTTGCCGTCGAAAATCTGTCGGGGCTGCGAAATGACTTTATTGCCGTCAGGAGTCATTTCACTCAGTGTGAGCACACTGTTGAATCCGGCGCGCGAGGCAGCCCAGCCATTGGAGAGATATGCCTTGCCGTCGCTGTCCCACAGCGGCGACGGGTCGATGAGGCCTTTGCCTTCTTTTACCAGCACCGGCTCGCTCCATTTGCCTTCGGGATCGGCGGTATTTATCATAAAGATACCATAGTCGGGGTCTCCCCAATAGATGTAGTAGAGTCCGTCGTGATAGCGTATGCAGGGGGCCCACACACCTTTGCCGTGGCGCACGCCGCCATTGTAGAAATCTACCGGCGGAACGGCTTCGAGGGCGTAGTTGACAAGAGTCCAGTTTACAAGGTCGTCTGACTTCAATATCGGCAATCCGGGCACATCCGAAAAGCTCGATGAGGTCATATAGAATGTCTTGCCGTCGGGGCTTGCCACAGCGTCGGGGTCGGAGTAGTCGGCATGTATTACCGGATTGGTGAATTCCTTGCCTATGAGGTTGGCAGGGTTCGACACCGTGTGGCCGTCGCTTGCCATGCAGGTAAGCGACGCGCCATACAGTAACGAGAAAATCATCAATCTATTCATAGAAAAAACTTTCGGTTAAAGGAAAAATCTTTTTTACCAGAGAAATATACCTTGAAATTCATTATATAATACGGCGCACCGCCCGAAAACACCTAATGCCCATAACAAAAAGAGCGGCCACAACCGCTCTTTCATTCATGCCGGTGTTATCCTGATTGCCACGCCGCCGCGGGGGGCGAGGTCGAAGGTGAGTTTGTCGCCGGATTTTACTTTTTTGTTTGTTATTGCCACGTGGGTGGCGGTCTTTACTTTATCGCCGCCATCGGTGTAGATTTCGGCTACATATTTTTTGCCGGGCTCGAGGAAGTCGAGATTTATTGTCTCACGGTGGCCGACGTTGTTTGTCATCGCAGCCACCCACCAATTGTCGCCTTTGCGGCGCGCCATGGTGATATTGCGCCCGGGATAACCTGAGAGGACGCGGCTGTCGTCGAATGTGGTGGCGAGGTCTTCAAACCATTTTATTTCGGGCTCGCCATGATATCTATCGGGAGTGTCATACCACAGGATGGTCTGCAATGGGCTGTAGAAAATAAGCGAGGCCGCCAACTGGTGGGCATGAGTGTTGCGCAGGCGCTTGTCGAAGTAGCAGATCGTGTAGTCGGCAGCACCGTTGAGCATGCGTGTGAATGGTAGCATGGTGTTGTGCGTTGCGTCGGGCCATTCTTCGTTGCCGCATATACCCTCCTGTGTGAGCAGGTTGGGATAGGTGCGCGAGAATCCCGAGGGGCGGTATTCGTCGTGGATGTTCATGAGCAAGTGATTGTCGGCTGCCTTGCGCACCATATCATGGAGCCATGTGGCCCATCGGTGCGAGGCATATTGCACGAATCCAGACTTCACGCCAACGATACCCCATTGGCGCAGGAGCGGGAAGAGCTCGTCCATCTGCTTCATCAGGGCGTGCTGGTTGACATAGAGCCACACTCCCACACCCTTTTCACGGCCATATTCTACCACGCGCTGCAGGTCGAGTTTATCGACAACCTTTGTGGCGTCGCCGTCGTGGCTCGTGCAGGGCAGATACCATAGCCAGTCGAAGAGCATATAGGGAATGTTGTGCTCGGCGCAGAAGTCGATATTGCGCAGGCCGGCCTCGGTGTCGATTTTCGTACAGCGCATTATCTTGCCGGGAACTACCCAACTGAAATCGCCTTGCGACGCCGGGTTGAGATTGTTGACAATATCGTTGTTTTCAAGCAGTTCGCCGGGCGAGTCGGCTGTCATGATAATTTTCCACGGGGTGGCGTAATAAGTCACGATATCTACAGGAGAATACATTACAGATTCGAGAGTCGACGGCTTGTCGGCACGCGCCTTGAATTTTGTCAGGCACCAGTCGTCTGTGTCGGCGTCGAGCAGGGCAAGCCACTTGCCGTCGGGGAGCTCAAGGGTGAGGGCACGCTCTACGGGATAGCTTATCGAATCGATAGCGCCGACATCGAAGTGTGCCTGCGCCCATTGCTCCGAGAATGCTTTTGTGCCGGCAGGCAGAGTATAGTCGGTAAGATCGTCGACAACCTTATGGAAAATTGCCGCCGGGTGCTCTGGGAAGAAGTAGCGGAAAGCAATGCCCTCGTCGTAGGCCCGCACCTCTACATCGAGCCGGTAGTCGCTCTTGTCTTTGCGGCTTGTATGGAGTGTAGCCTGATTGTAGCGGTCGCGTACTGTAGACCGTTCGCCATAGAGAGGAGTCCACAGGGTATCTACCGCCGGGCCGTAGCTCACACTGTCTACGGTCAGCAGATCCATCCAGCAGTCGGGCTGCTCAAGATCACGCTTGCCAAGAGCCATCTCCCACACGCGGTTGTCTACCTGCAGGCCGGCGCGCGAGGGCAGTATTACATCTTTGCCGTCGATGGCGACGCTGTATGTAAGCTCCTTGCCGGGTTTGGCGAATGTGACGGTATTGCGCCCGTCGGGTGACGACAGCTGCAAGGTCGGAGTGGCCGCTAAGGCTGCCTCGCTGAGAATCAATGCTGTAAGGGCTAAATATTTCATGGTTTCTTTATATTCCAGTAAACTACATATCGGCGATGATGGGTGTCGAAAAGAGGGCGGAGTACGCTGCCGTCTTCAGTCACGAACTCAAGACGGCCATTGCTGCGGCTCAGCGCTTTCTCCGGCTTGGCCGGGTCGATGGTAAGTGTCGTGTTGAGGTTCGCCGGTATGTTGTAATTGTATGTATAGTAGTCGTTTCGCACGTCGGGGTTGGAGAACGGCGCGCAGCCTGTCATACCTTCCGTGCCGAGGTCTCCGGCCAAGACTATCGGGCCATATAGCACCGCAGCACGCGATTCATCTCCGCTGACACCCTCCAATGCAAGCTGCATGGGGAATGAAGCCTCCACGCGGTCGCCCGCTTTCCATGCACGGCGGATGTCGATATATGACGACGGCCCGGTCTTTACCTTGACAGCCTTACCGTTGACTTTCACTACCGGTTTACCGCTCCATGAATGGTAGCGCAGCGATAGTGTGAAAGGCGTACCGTCAGCTTTATCGATAGTGATTGACATTGCCCCGTTGTCGGGGAAAGAAGTCGTTTGGGTGAGTTTCACTCTGCGGTCTTTCCAATTCAGTGCCGATGGAGCAAGAAGATTTACAAAGAGTCTGTCGTCGGCATGATAATATATTGCCTCGGCATATTTGGCATGGCTTTCGAAGCCGCTGCCCACACAGCACCAGAAAGATTTCTCAGGTGTGCTGTAAACCTTGTAGGCGCCGCTGAGCAGGGGCATGAAATAGCAAACCATGCCGCTCTCGGTGTCCTGTTGCCCGAGAATATGGTTGAAGAGTGCGCGCTCATACCAGTCGGCCACCGCAGGATCGGCGTTCCAGCAAAACACATGGCGGGCGAGTTTGAGCATATTGTAGGTGCAGCACGTCTCGCCGGTATAGCCGTTGATAAATCGGGCCATGTTATCGGTGTCGAAGTAATGCTCTTTCTGGCTCAGCGAGCCGGTGGCGAAGCAGTGGTGGTCGGTCATCTCGTGCCAGAAATGCTCGGTGAGCGCCCTCGATGATTCGTCTGCGGTCAATTCGTAGTTGCGGGCTTCGCCTATCACTTTGGGAATGAATGTATTTGTGTGCTTGGTGCCGAAGTCTGTCGAAGCTTCTTTGAGCGGGTCGATGGCGTCGTTGTGATAGAAGAAGCGCGCCAAGGCAAGATGACGGTCGTCGCCGGTGAGTGAATACAGGTTATAAAAAGCCTCGTTGACGCCTCCGAACTCATTGCGCAACATCAGCCTGCGTGTGTCTTCGTCGAGATTTCCGACCTTGGCGTAGGCCCAGTCGGCCATGCCTTTGGCTATATCGAGTGCCTGTGCGTTTCCGCTAAGCACAAACTGGTCAATCAGTCCGCTCAGGATTTTATGTAGTGTATACCACGGTGCCCATACCGATTTGCCGCGAATGTTGCGGTTGATGAGTTCTTCAGGAAAAGCACTCAGATATCCGCCACCGAGAGCCTCCTGCACTTCTGCAAGCCCTGCTACAATGCTGTCGCCCTTGAGTTTGAAAACATCCGCTCCGGTGGCTTTATACATCAGCCCGTAGGCTGAGAGAAGATGGCCGGTGGTATGGCCGCGCACGTCGCAGTCGAGCGACTCCCAGCCGCCAAGTTTCTTCACCGACTCATAGCCTCCTTCAAGGCCGGCGAATACACCGGCGTTGTTGCGGAAACTATGGAGAAGACGGCGAGTGTCGATATTTGCCATCCATGCCGAATCGCGCTCCAGATTTTCGCGCAGACGTCCCGGCAGCAGACGTACGTCTCCAAGATCGAAAGCCTTGGCTTTGACCTCGACTGCGTCGGCTACTGCCCTCTGCTCCGGCGAGATACCGGGGTAGAGCGACTGAGCAGCCACTGTGGCGCACGAGCCCAAAACTATCGCAGACAGAAATATTCGGAGTGTCATTCGGTCATTTTATATTTTTTGCCGTTGAGGGTGAAATTCATGCGAGGCTGGCCGCCTGCTGTCACACCCTTGGCGTTGCTTACTACATTGAGTTTGGAGAATGACGAGAAACGCACATCATCGGCGCGGCGCAGCGAACTGCCATGGCCGATGAAGATTTCATCGGGTTTTGCCGGATTTGCGCCCTCGCGATAGCTCACGGCAAGCATGTAGGCGTCGGTTGTCCAGCCGTCGGCCTCAATCCATGAGTTGAGGTGCATGAGGCGGCCGTCGGCGAGCTGATTGATGTAGATGTCGGTCACCTTGCCGTCTTTCTTTATGCGCAGGCCAATCCAGTCCTGACCCTGACGACGCTCGATTTCGGGCAGGTTCTTATCCTCAGGCGAATCTTTGAGTATGATGGCAGTAACACCTTTCACGCGGTCTGTGGTGCCGGGAAGTTTGAATGAATAGTAGTCTTCCATGCCGCTGAGGTCTTCAGTGGGGCCTTGGAGAACTTCCCAATACATGTTTTCAGGATAGTCGTGCACGAAATTGCTCGGGGCGAGCGGAGCGGGGTAGAGCGGGCGGATGATGGCGGCAGACTCTCCGTTGACTATCTCAAGGTCATAGCCTTTCTTCTTCGCCTCGCCTCCCGGGTGCCATAGCCATTCGAATGAGCCCGGTTTGTGGCTGTGGATATCGTCGACTACATATATCACATCGTCAATCCAGAGATAATGACGGAAGTTGCGGTCGAATACATGCGACATCGGGCCTGTGCCGTCGGCAAGCACATACTTTATGTTTCCGGCGTCGATAAGATTGCTCACCGAGCCCGGCAGCATGGCGCCATGATATTGCTGATAGGGAAGTTGCCCTTCGCCGTTGAATTTCACAATATTATGGGCGTCAGACTGGAAGAAATAGTTGCGGTATTCGGGCTTGCCGTAGCTGCAGTTGCCGGCGTCTTTCACAATGTCTACTCCTTTATGGAATAGAATGAGCGAGTTGGCGTCGGCATGTGAGTGATTCCATGTCTGCCCCGATTTCACGGCGAGCATGGTGGCGTCTTTATCCCACGAGTCACGCATTGTTGCCCAACCAAAATCGTTCCAGATATGCGATGTAGGAAGTTCAGGGCGTGCAGGAGATTTCTTTCCGCGCGGGGTATAAAGGAATCCCATAGGAAAATGGAGCGGAAATCCCTCGCGGTGTTGTCCGGGTGTGAGTTGGTCGAGATACCACAGCACGGCGGGGTCTTCCTCGCCCATGGCGTAGGCAAGAAGCATGGAGCTTTCGCCGGTGACATTCTTATGGCTGTCGCCGAAGTTTATGCTGTAGAGCATACCTGTGCGCGGATAGGCTACATGGCAGAAGAATGAGGCGAGTTTCTCCATCTGCGGCAGTTTTTCGAGTTTGCTGCCGGGGTGGGAGTTGAGCCATGCCATGCGCAGGAGCAGCGCCTCGGTGCTTCCGAAGCTTGCATAGTTGATACTCTCATACATGCCGCCATCACGGTCAAAAGTCTTTGGCTTGTGCTGAATCACATCGCCGGCGAAGTCAAACCATTCAGGCAATGCCTCTACCGCCTGCTCGGCGAGCTTGCCGGCCTGCGGAATCTCGTTGCTGATGGCGAGGCCGAGGATAGCACCCATACCTACGCACGATGTCCACCAGTTGTGGCCCATAGAGTTGAGCGAGTGTATGCGTGTAGGCTCGGCTATCCAGTCGCCCAAGAGGGGCTCTACGGCGAGGCGATAGAGCCCTGAGGCTATCTCGCGGCGGTCGGCGGCGGAGAGTCGGTCGTATACGGCGTCGTAGGCAAGAGCGAGCTGAAAGGCACGGTGGGCCATCTGCAGCTCCGAGCGCCAAGCCGGCCGACGGGCCATCATCTCCTTGTCGGCCCACGACTCCACCTTGGCCGTCTTGAGCAGAACCTCGCGGATTTTGTCGGCATAGCGGCTGTCGCCTGTCATCTGATAGACGAGCGCAGGATATTCGAGTTTGCGCACATCGCCTTTTGCAAGCTGCAGGTCGGCCTCGGCAAGAATTTTCTGCCAAGCCGAAGCCATTGCCGTGTCGTTGTCGAGAGCCTTGCGCGCGCATTCCACACGCTGCGGAGTGAAGAGCAGCGACGGGTGTTTTATGCCGGCCGACGCTGCCATAGAGAGTGCGAGGGTAAAGAGTATGGTGCCTGTCTTTTTCATTTGAAAGTGATGTTTTCTACGTGTTCGCCGATAAAGATACGAGCCATATCGCCGGTCTTGTACCATTTGGGTTTGCCGGGCATGTCATCGCTGATTTTCTGACCGTTGATCACAAGATTTTCGAATGTTATGTCGGATACTTTGCGACTGTCGTCGTAGCCCGCGATTATAGAGAGCTCGCTGTTGCCGCCGTTATATGTGATGTCTTTGAAGAGAATGCCGGATACCGACTTGCCCGGGGCCGCACAATATTTCTTGTTGAAGAAAATGCGGATGTTGATCAGTTGCCCCTGACGGAAGTCTTCAACGCGTATGTTGTCGAAAGTGATGTCGCGCACTATATTGTTGTCGCCGCAGCTTATACCGAAGCAACCTTGATAGTCGAGCTGCTTTTCCTGTTGGTCGAGGATGTCGATGTTGCGGTATACGATATTTGTTATTGTATCAGAGGGGGCGTCCGGCCCGATTTCTGTTGCCGAGCCATGAAGACCGATCATGATAGGATGGGCCACATCGGCCCAAAGAGTCGAGTTTTCCATCGTGATATTGCGGCAACCGCCTACGAAGCCCTTGCGGGTGGCATAGATGGTTGAGCAGTCGTCGCTGTTGCGGCAGAATACGCCGTCATAGTGCACATTGTTGCTTGCAAATACATTCATGCCGTCGCCCCAGCCATAGTAGCTTATGCTTTTTACATTTGTGATGGCAACCGAGTCGCTGCCGCCTACGGGTATCTGTGTTACGATTATCCCCTCGGCTTCGATATTCTTGGAGCGCTTGATATATATGCCCTCGCCACGGCCACGCGGATGTACTTCGCCGCGGCCATAGAAGCGGATGTCGGAGGCACTGTCGGCCACGAGTTGGCCATATACTCTCGCGCCGCCGTCGATATAGACCGTTGAGCCCGAGGGTATGCTCATAACCTCGCCTTCGATTTCATGCACGCCCGGAGCGAAATATATCAGACGCGAGCCTTTGCGGCCTGCGCGCTTGATTTCCTTGGCAGTGGGACGATGGGTGTCGAGCGGGTTGGCGAAGAGATGGAGATTATGGAAGATGTCGCCGTTGACCTCCACCGAGAGATTGCGGGGATGGTCAAGCGAAAAGGTGAGAGTGTCGCCGCTCACCGCCGGCGTGATATTGTAAGAGAGAGGGCGGACGCGGCCGGAGGCCACAGCACCGCGGTTGTAGATCACGCGCACATCAACCGATCCGTCGAAATCGAAATAGGCCATAGAGGCTGTCTCAACGCAATGACGGGTGTCGCGTACCTCATCCACTTTCACAGGATAGACGTCTACATGTTGCCAAGGACTGCCGTTCTGACGCACTTCTACGGTGAAGTCATCTAAAGTCTCTACGCCTTTGCCGGCAGGGTATGTGACGATGGCAGCATTGCTGCAGAAAGCTGTGAGAAGGAGAAGGGTTGATAAAATGCGCATGGATTGTTTGGTTTATTTAAGTTCCGCGAGCGGAACTTGGTTAATTGGTTTAAAAGGTTTAATGAGTTTAAAGTCGGTAAAAATAAACTTTTCTAAACATCATAAACTGCGCAGAATGCGCTTTTAAACTTCAAGTTTTCAAGTTGCCCTTGCAACTTGAAAACTTGATAATATTATTACTCTCTGTGATACATCAGAGTTGAGAATCCGAGTTGGTCGAAACCGCCTGAATTGCCTCCGTAGTGGCCGCCACCGCCGTCGGGACGATAGCGCTCGGCATATTCGGTCACATATTTGCCCTGAATACCGTGGGTCTTGCAGTAAGAAGCCCATATATCCCATCCGGGACGGTTTGTGCCGCGGCCTCCCGAGCCAAGTTCTGTCATGCTTCCGCCGTTGTAGCTGTAGGCAGTGAATGGAACGTTTTTCGACGAATATTTAAACCAAGAGTCGTCGGCATTACCGGGTTCGCTGTCGCCGTCTTTAGGGAGATTGTATTTGGCTGCATACTGTGCGAATGCGATAGCCACACCGTCGTTGAAAGCGAAGAGGTCTTCACCGATGTTGAGAGCCATTTGGCAGAAATACCCTACCAGAACGGCGCAGAGTGTATTGTGGCCTTGGTCGCGGCCGGCCTCGTTGCCCTGTGCAAGTTTTTCGCCTGAGCCGTCGGGGTCGTCGAAGATGTCGATGATACCTTTGCCGGTGAAGCTGCCGGGACCTTCGCCGCATTTGAAGCGGAGGATAGCCTCGTTGACCATATCATTGTCTTCGGCAAGAATACCGATGGAGAGGATGGCGGTCATTGACGCGAGGTCCCAGTTCATCCACCAGTGATCGCCTACGTTGAGTTCGAGGAAGCGGTGGCAGAAAGGATACCAGTAGGTTACGAGCCAATTCACCACATTGGCGAAGTTTTCGCTCTCACCCCACTTGTTGTAGTCGCGCAGAAGCTCGGCAGCATTGGCTACCTGATGTATCTGGAACATCATGAGGTATTCGTTGGAGTCGATCACATCGTCTTTCCATTTGATTTTGCCAAGAAGTATGCCTTTGTTGTGTGCGGCCCAGTCTTCAAGCAATTTTACGGCTGTGGCAGCTGCGCCTTCGTCGCCCGAGAGCTGCCATTTGAGGCTGAGCTGATATGCTGCCGCGGCGTCGCGGGCGAGGTCCATGTAGCTGTTCTGGATACCGGGTTTGTAGAGGTCTTCAAGGCCGGCGTCTTTCCAGCGGCCTCCGCCCTCGGCCCAGTTTGTGGCGTCGAGGCGCGCGAGATACTCCCATGTTGTGGCTGTGCGGCCGTTGTTGCTGTAGCCGCTGGTGAGGAGTTTCTGGTATGCGTCGGCCCAAGGCTGCTGGCCGAGGTGGGCTTTCACATAGTCGATGTCAGCACGTGTGTGGAGCATGCAAGGGTGCTTGGTGAGATCATAGACCTGAGGATCGTATACGGTTTCAGAGCCGGGCATAGGCCATGAATCGATATCGGTGGTACCGTCTTTGATCTCGCTGCATGCAGAGGCAGAAAGAAGAGCCACACCCGACAATATGATTGAAAATATCTTGTTCATTTTAAGGCTTGTTGTTTATTGGGTTTATTATTTGTGGCTTGGGGAAAGCGGGCGGCGGGTTATTCAACTACCCACTTTCCACAAGCTACAAACTTTCATGGTTTATTTGCCTTGAGCCACTTCTTGGTTTGCGAACTCTTTGGCTTCGTCTTCGCTCTTGAACATTCGCAGCCAGTATACATTGTAGAATGCTGTGGCAGCGGTCATGTTCTCGTAAGGAATATCGGCGAGCTTGATCTGGAACACGCGGAAGTTGAGTATATCCTGCCCTACGAAGTTGGGGCGTGTGCCAAGGTTGTAGATAAGAAGCTGAGTGCCGTCGCCGAGGTCGATACCGTTCTTCGGGTTGGGGTTACCTGCATTTCCGGCCTCGAGAGTAACGGCGTCGAGGGTTGAGTTGCCGCCGTTGATCTTTGTCATGCGCACGGCGAAGACAGGATAGTTCTTCAACGAGAGCTGCAGAGGATTCTTCTCGCTGCAGTCAACCTTGATATCGCGACGCCACTTGCCGCCGGCGGGATCTTTGAATTCTACATGCCAGAAGTTTTCTGTGCGGGTGTCGGGGGCGTCGGCGCTTGATACAACCCAGCCGTTCCATTGGTTCTGGGCGTCCCAGATGAGGAAGCCGGGATCAACGGTGACTTCGGTAGAGGCCTGAGCGCCGTTGCCGATACATGTACCGGTGATGGTGACAGTGCCGAAGCCTTTGGGGGTCACTACACCGCGGTGAACGGTTGCTATAGACTCGTCGGAAGAAGACCATTCTACCGAACCGAGCGTTGCGCCCGAAGGATTATACTTCACAGTGAGGGCGACAGGGCCGCGCGAGAGGCAGATCGGGCCGTCGAGAGGTGTAATCTCGATTGACTCAGCCTCGATGTAAGGCTTGACGTCGAAGCTGTATTCAGCGCGGGCTGTACCGTAGTCATGAGCCAATACGTAGATTGTTGCACGGCCGGCTCCGACGCATTTCACAAGGCCGGTCTGATCTACAGTGGCAATAGACTCGTCGGCCGAGTGCCACGACAGATTGCTGTAGGTGTGGTTTTCGGGAAGGATGGTCGCCGAGAACTGAAGTTCGTCGGTGACATAAATCACGCCGTCTTCGCCGAGCGAGGTGGTATTTTCAAGTTCGATTGAGGTGGCTTTGATGATTTCGGGTATAACCTGCACGGTTACCGAAGCCATAGCCTCATTGACCTTGAATCCGAGTGATGTTGTGGCTGTGATCTGAGCCTCGCCTACACTGAGCGCGCGGATAAGGCCGTTGTTGTCAACCGAGGCCACTTCCGGATTCGATGAGGTGAATATTACCGAGGGGTCATCGACCTCTTCGGGGCCTGCCGACCATACAAGAAGAGAGTCCATGCCTACTCCCAGAGGAAGTATCTCACTTACGTCAAAAGTGATTTCCTCGAGAAGTTTTGAGTCGGGGGCGTTGAGGGTGAGCTCTTTGCCGTCGTCGCACGCTGAGAACGCAAGTGCTGCGGCAGCTACGAACGCCGATGATATGATATTATATTTTTTCATGATTAATCTTCGTCTTCAGGGTTGACTTCTTCTGTGGGATCTTTTACATAGCTGCCTGTTACCTTTGGCCAACCTTCGTTCTGACCGAGGTTGGGGTTGAGCTGCTGCTGGTCTACAGGAAGAGGGTAGAGATAGTGTTTCTGCTCGAATGTGCGGCCCGACTCAAGGATAATGCGGTTTTGTGAGTCAAGTGCATAACCGCCGTGGTTGGCCATCTTGTTGACCCATTCGCCCTGCCAGCGAATGCCTGTCATATTCATGGGCATTTCGCTCTCTGCGGTTTTCCAACGCTTGAGGTCGTCGACACGGAAACCTTCTTGGAAAAGCTCCACTGTGCGCTCGCGGCGGATTTCGGTGCGCATGTCGAGGCCATATTTGCTTACGAGCTCGTTGGTGAGTCGGGGCATGCCATTCGATTTGTTCACGCGCAGACGGGTCTTGTTGATTGAGATGTTGAGGTCTTCGTCGGAGATTTTGCCGTCGCGCTCATATACTGCCTCTGCATAGTTGAGAAGAACTTCTGCATAGCGGAGCACGGGGAAGTCGTATGCTTCGTCGCGGTCGGCACATTCACGCTCTGTAGCCCATTTATAGATCATGTAGCCTGAGCCCCAAGGAGTGAAGTTGGTGTATTTGGCGCGTTTGAGCTCCTCGTCGCTGCCCGACCAGTCGAGGCGGCAGTTGTTCTTGGCGTTGTTCCAGAATGTATCGCCGGGACGCATGAGGGTGTTGTTCATGCGGTTGTCGCGGTTTTCCCATTCGCTGCGCATGCGCTCGTAGCCGTTGAACTTGGCCGAAACGTCGGTAGGCAGGCCGTCGGTGCAAAGATAGAGGTCGGCGAGCTTGGTTGTGGCGAACCATGCGTTGGCGAGAGCGGTTGTTGTAAGGTTCTGGCCTGTGGTCTTGAGAGTGATGTCATAGCAGCGCTTGATGATATACTCTTTGTTTGCGCTCTTGTCGAGACCGGCGGGGTTGCATTTCACACCGCTTTCGAGGATAAACATGTAGCGGTAAGCGTCGTCGCCGAGTGTAGAGGGCTCGAAAAGTTCATATTTTTTGCTGTCGATGACGTCTTTTGCTGCATTGGCGGCGATATCGAGAAGCTCGTTGGCGCGGGCCGTGTTGCCGCGGAATTTCTGCCATGTGCCTTCGTAGAGTGCCACGCGGCTGAGGAATGCCGAAGCGCCCTCGGTGCTTACGCGGCCTTCTTCAATCTCGCTCACGCTCTTGAGGTGTGCGATGGCTTCGCGGAGGTCTTTGATGATGAAGTCTACCACTTCGCCGCGGTCGTTGCGCTTGGCGAACATCAGGGGATCATCGGTATCTACGGCATGGTCAACTATGATCACATCGCCGAATTTCTGCACGAGGAAGAAATATTGCCATGCGCGGAAGAAGTAAGCCTCGCCTACAGCCTGACGGATTTCTTCCTGATTGCTGAAGCCGGCAGCTTTCTCAAGCAGGAGACAGGTGCGGCGGATGGCGCTGTAGGCACCGGTATAGTCGCCGTCGCCTGAGCCCATGTTGTACTCGCCGCGCGATATGGTGTTGTTGCCGTCTTTGTGGCGCATCAGGTCGCTGCGCATATCTGAGTGGATATTGCCGTCATATACCTGAGAGAAGTTGGGGAGGTAGTCATAGAATTTGTTGGAAAAATTCTGGAAGTCTGACGATACAGCCCATAGGTCGGGGTCGGCGAGCTGGTCTTTCGGGTCAAGGTCGAGGCATGAAGCCGAGGCCAGTGCGATAGTGCCGATCGTGATATATTTGATTATATTTTTCATCGCATTGATATTATCGGATTAGAAAGTGATGTTGGCTCCGAGGGTCCATGTGCGGAGGAAGGGATAGCGGTTGAGGCCGCTCATGTTACTTGAGCCTTCGGGGTCCCAGCCGTCGTTGATGTGGCTGATTTCCCACAGGTCGGTACCGGTAACGTAGAAGCGTACGTTTGATATCACCTTGGATTTCTTAAGAAGTTCCTGAGGCATGGTGTAGCCGACGGTGATGTTTTTCAGACGCAGGTAGCTGCCGTCGTTTACAGTCCACGATGAGCACTGGTAGTTGTAGCTGTTGATGTCGCCGCCGCCGGTTGTAGCCGAGGTGAGCTGCGGATAGCGGCCGTTGGGATTCTCGGGGCTCCATACATCGCCGATCCACTGTGTGCCGCCGTTCATGTAGAGGGCGCGCATAGGTATCTGCCATGTGTCGAGGCTGTTGTTGTTGTTCTCGCAGCGGAAGATGGTGCGTTTGGCCGCGCCTTGGAATACGAAGTTGATGTCGAAGCCTTTCCATTCAGCGCCGAAGTTGAACGAGAATTGAATCTTGGGGTCGTCGGTGCCGAGGTATACGAGGTCATCGGCTGTGAGCTGTCCGTCGCCGTTGACATCCTCGAACATGTTGTCGCCCAGACGAAGACGGTTGATGTTGCCGATTGTAGAAGTCTCGGCATAGCGGTCGATGTATTTGGCAAGCTGCTCTTCTGTCTGGATTTTGCCGCAGTAGCGCAAGCCCCATACAGAGCGGAGGGGATAGCCCTCGCGGTCAGATTTGATACCGCCGGCTTTCACGCCGCTGCCGCCGTTGTCGGTGAGTTCGTTATCGGCGTAGGTGAAGGTGCCACCAACGTGGTAGTTGACGTTGCCGATACGGTCGCGCCAGTTGATCTGGCCTTCATAGCCCCATGCCTTGAATTTACCTTTGTTTGCTGTAGGAGCTTTATCGCCGAGGATACCGGGGTAGATAACGTCGATGAGCATGTTGCCGGTGTGTTTCCAGAATGCTTCCACAGTACCGGAGAGGCGGTTGCTGAAGAGGCCGAAGTCAAGAGCGATGTTGTAGTTGTGCACGCGCTCCCATGTGCGGTCGGTGCTGACGAGCTTGCCATTGGTGTCGATGTTGCTCACCAGCGAGCCTCCGATGAGGTTGCCGCCTTGGCTGTTGAGGTTCCAGAGGGCTACACCTGAGTAGCGGTCGATACCGCCTTGGTTGCCGACGTTGCCGTAAGAGGCGCGGAGCTTGAGCTCGTTGAGCCATGAGCGGCTTGCCTCCATGAAGCTTTCTTCGGTGATACGCCAGCCGAGCGAGGCGCCCCAGAAGAATGCCCAGCGGTTGGCTGCCTGGAATTTGGAGCTGCCGTCGTAGCGGAACTGGCCTTCTACCATATATTTGCTCTTGAAGTCGTAGTTGGCACGTCCGTAGTACGACATGATGGCTTCTTCCCATTTCTCAGCCTTGTTGATGGTCACTGTGCCTGAGCCTTTGGGAACTTCGAGTGTGGGTTCGTTATTCTGGATTCTCACGCGGGTCCATTCGTATTGCTTCATGTTGTACTGCACACCGGCCATCACGCTGAGGTTGTGCATTTCCTTGAAGGTCTTGTTCCAGTTGAGGTAGCCCTGCACTGAGTAGAAGTCGGTGGCTGAGTTGCCTTTCTCGTAGTAAGTATCGTCTTTCTTGGTGGGGTTGGTTACCTCGAAAGTATCGTTGTAGTTGTAGAAATCAACCTGCAGGCTCTTGGTGTCGCGGATGGCGCCGGAGTGGTTGTAGCCAAGCACGGCATTGGCGGTGAAGCCGGGGAAGATTTCGTAGCGGAGTGTCTCGCTGATGTTCACAGCATTGACTGTGAGGTTGTTGTCGCCGCCGAGCTCTGCGAGCCAGTTGGGCGAGCACCAGTCCTCACCCCAAGCGTAGGGCTTGCCGCTGATGGTAGATGTCGGGAAGCCGGGCTGCGCCTGGCCGGCCTTGAGGGCGGCGCCTATCTGCGTAGGTGCTACCTGATCCTGACGGTTGTAGGCTATGACGCTCTGCAGCGAGAAGTTCTTGGCCAGCTGCATTGTGTTGTTGAGGCGAAGGTTGATACGCTGGTTGTGGTTGTTGCCCCATTTGAGGTTGGAGTCGTCATACATGTAGCCGAGCGAGAAGCGGTAAGTGTTCTTGTCGGTACCGCCCGCTACAGAGAGCTCATGGTTGGTACTCCATGAGTTGCCCCACATCACATCGTTCCAGTCGGTGTCGAAAAATACCATGTCGTCAACCTTGCTCATGCCGAGGGGGTTGCCGTCGATCCAGCTGCCTTTATATTTGAGTGCGAGCTGTGCGTATTTATACCATGTATTGTCGAGCGGGTTGTCGATGTCGTTGTTGATGACTTCAAGAACGCCGTTTGCCCATTGGTCAAGAGTCATGGTCTTGGCCCGCAGACCGATGTTTTTGAAAGTATATGAGCCGTTGTAGTCTACCTTAGCCTTACCGCTCTTTGCCTGTTTGGTGGTGACGAGCACGACACCGCCGGCAGCCTTGCTACCGTAGATTGATGCTGCGGCGTCTTTGAGGAAGTTCATGCTCTCGATATCCGAGGGGTTGATGAGGCGAAGGTCGTTGACGCTTTCGTATTCAACGCCATCGATGATCACGAGCGGGTCGGCGGCGTTTTTCGATACGGCGCCGCGGAGGCTCATGCTCCAACCCTCGTCGCCGGGAGCCGATGTATTGCGGGTGATGATAACGCCCGGCACTTGGCCTTGGAGAGCCTGCACGGGGCTTGAGAGAGTACCTTTATTTTCAAGAGCCTTGGCGTCGACTACGGCTACCGAACCGGTCATTGTGGCCTTTTTCTGTGTACCATAACCAACTACAACGACTTCGTTGAGCACATTAGAGCCTTCTTCGAGTACGATGTTGAGGTTTGTGCCGGCCACTTTCACTTCTTTGGTGTTGAAGCCTACGTAGCTTATTACCAGTGTTGCTCCCTGAGCTACTTTGATGTTGAAGTTACCGTCGATGTCGGTGGTGACGCCTTGCTTGGCTCCTTTGACAACAACGCTGGCACCGATGAGAGGTTCGCCTGTTGAGTCGGTGACGGTGCCGGAGACTGAGGCTGCTGCCGCAGAAACATCGGCCGGAGCCGGGGCGGCGAATACCGGGCATGGGGTGTATGCCATGCATGCCAATAGCATGCCGGCCACAATTGTGCCGCGCCATGGTATCAGTCTAAGATATGGTTTTCTCATATTATTAGGTATAATGATTGGTTTGATTATCATGCAATGTTTGCAAGGTAAGTCCGCACGTCCTTGCGACCGAGTCTCAGGTGGTTTTCAACGGTACGCTTCGACAGGTTGAGCGACGAACTGATATCATCCACCGCCATGTCGTCGAATCTGCTCATTATATAGATAGTACGTCGCATTGGCGGCAGACACTCAACACGTTCTTCTTCAAGGCCGGCAAGCTCGCTTGCGGCGAGTTGGGTCTCGAGACTATTGTCGGTATAGTCGCCGTTGATTTCCATCACATAGTCGTCATGCGACATCGTCATGGTGTAAAGACGGCGAAGATAGTCGTTGATAAGATTTCTGGCAATAGTGTAAAGATACGACAGTGCCGTCTCGGGCTGTAGCTCTTTTCCGGCTGTCATTACTTTTACCCACACATCCTGCGCGAGGTTTTCAGCGTCCCATACATCGGCGATACGGCTCTGTATGTAGCGGAGCAGACGCGGATGGTGGGCTTTGTAAGCTGTGGCGACAAGATTGTCGGTGCCTTGCCTTGTGTTCATGGTGTCGAAGTTTTTGGATTAGGTGTTGATTTGACTTCGTGACCGGTTTGTTTCGGGTCACGGTGCAAAATTACCGAGCTTCAAAAACATTGCAAAGTAAAAATTATCCGATTACATTTCCTATAATTATATTAGACTTGTAGGTTTTAAATATGTTGAGAATCAAAGATTTAAGAATTTGAGACTCTTAGTTTCAAAATAATTTGAGACTAATCTCTCTTGAGGAACTCGGCCGGAGTGATACCCGTATTGGCCTTGAAGTGGCGGAAGAAAGAGGCTCGCGATGAGAAGCCGCATTTGGCCGCAAGGGCGGTGAGGGTATACTTGCTCATGTCGATTTCCGAGCTCAGACGCTTGAATTCGTTGACGCGGTATTCGTTAACATAGTCATAGTAGCTTTTCTGAAGGTGTTGGTTGAATACGTATGAAAGGTCGTGAGCGCTCACGCCGATAAGGTCGGCGAGATTCTGAATCTTAAGGTCGGGGTTGGTGTAGGGTTTTGTTTCGCGCATGAGTTTGTCGAGGCTGTTGCAAATGCGGCGGCACTCTTCATTGCTCAGGCGGGTGGTCTTGTATAGATTCTGTTTCTTTTTCTCAATGGCGGCCTGTGCTTCTATCTGATGGCGCTGGAGTTCTTCGCTTTTGTTGCGGTGGCGCAGGTAGAGTGTCAGTGCCCATGCTGTCACGGCAATGACTATCAGCGACAGTGCGATGATAAGCCAGTTTACCTCGTTGTCGATATGCACGCTCATCAAAATTTGCTCATGGGTCTCGCCGGGTGTTCGGATCGAGAGGTTGTAGCTGCCTGAGGGGAGGGTATAGTAGGTGAGCCGAGAGTTGCCCTGCATTATTTTCCACTCGTCGTCGTAGCCTTGCAGGCGGTATTCCACAACCATATCAGAAGTCTCTGTGTAGCGGAAGTTTGAGAAAATGAAAGATATGTCGTTCTCGTGCTTTTTCAGTTCGATTGTCGGGGTAAGGCCGTCGGCGGTCACGCGTCCGTAGGCATTGTTGCCGTTGACTTCGATGTCGGTGATGGCGAACTGCGGGTTGAGGCGGTCGTCGTCGAGGTTGCGGTAGTTGAGGCGTACGAGGCCGTCGGTGTTGCCGAACCACAGGTCGCCATGCGAATCTATGGCAGGAGGGCATAGTGTGAATATCGGGCCGGGAAGGCCGTCGGCACGGTTGAACAGGTGTACGTTGGCCTCGCGGTCGAGGCGCACGAGGCCGCGGTCGGTGCCGAACCACACATAGCCGTCGCGGTCTTCGATGGCGAAGGTCGACATCGTCGACGGGCTGCCGGCAAACTGAAGCCGGTTGAATTTGGTCAGGTCGATGTTGGATGTGAACACCTCGCCACGGTCGGGCAGGAAGTAGAGCACATGCTGCGAGTCTTCGTAGACATATCTTATCTTGTCGTTGTTGATGAAGCCTTGCGGGAAGTTGTCGCTGCGTATGATATTGTCGCTCATCACCGCCATTCCTGTCTCGGTGCAAATCCATCCGCGGTTGAGGCTGTCGAAGAAGAGCTCGTAGACATTCCCGGCCGGCAGCTGCGACGACACTGAGGTATATTTTTTCTCTACCTTGCCGTCGCTGAAGCAGTAGAGCCCGGCAGATGTGCCGGCCCACAGCTTGTCGTCCTTGTCGATTTTCATGACAAAGATAGTCTGGTTGGTCAGTTCGTCGGGGGCGAGGCTGCTGCGGGATAGCTTTAATGTCTTGGGGTCGAGTTCATAAAGGCCGCCTCCGTAGGTGCCGATATAGAATCTGCCGTGCCAGCGTGCTATGCAGAAAATGATGTTCGATGTTATCTCGGGGCTGTGGAAGTGGGTGGCGGTCCCGTCGCGGCTGATATGGTAGAGCCCCTCGCGGGTGCCGATGAGCTTCTCTTCATCACTGATATAGAGCGACCTTACCGTCATAGGCTCGGCCGGATTCACTCCCGGTATCACATATTTCTCAAAGATATCGCCTACGTAAGGCGTATAGTCTACGCCTGCCTGATAGTAGCCTACCCAGAGGAGCCCGTAGTCGTCTACAAGAAGTGAATATACCGATTTTGAGCGCAGAGGCATGTTGTAGCGCCGGCATGTGCCGTCTTTGAAGGTGAAGAGGCCTTCGCCGTCGGTGGCTATATATAAGGTGTTGTTATGTAGAGAAATGCCGCTTACAAGGTCGTTGCCCACATGTATGATGTCGCCGAAAGTCGATGTCGTTATGTCGAAGTTTATCAATCCTGTGCCGAGGGTCGATATGTAGAGCGTACTCCCTTGGCGGGCTATGGCGGTGCAGTGCGACGATGGGAATGGAAAGCGGTATGAGCGAGTGTTGCCGTCGGTGATATCCACTTCATAGAGTGTGGTGGCGGTAGTGGCCCACAGTTTGTTGCCGTTGTCGATGTAGATTGCGGAGATTTCGTTTTCTTTCGACAGTATGTCTGACTGCAGAAGTATCCGGTTTAGTTCTTCGGTGGCTGTATTGTAGATATAGAGGCCGTGTTCGGTGGCAAGGAATAGTCGGCCGTCGGCGTCGGCTTTCACCATGTTCACGGCGAAATTGATATCATTGTCGAGAATTCTGACAAGTTCTTCGCTGCCGGGGTACATCTTGAAGATACCTTGGCGGTTTGCAACAAAGATATCGCCGTCGGGGGTGCCGTCTATACTCGTCACTCGCTTGAGCAGCAGGTTGTCACCGGGAAACTTATAGCTTTTCACAGCGTTGCCGTCGAAGCGGTCGAGCGACGAACTCGTGCCGAACCACAGATAGCCGCGTGCGTCTTTGTATATTGCGTTGACAAGCAGGTCACTGAGACCTTCGGTATTGGTGAGGCTTTTGAAATAGGGTGGGGCGGCGGCTCCATGGCTGTATGCCATGAGAAAGATTATGATAATCAGGCGAACGAACAGTGATGATGTGTTTTTCAATTGTAGTACAGATTTATCATGTTATTTAAGTTTCGCAAGCGAAACTCGTTTATTTTGAGTTTAAAAAGTTTAAGGAGTTTAGATATACTTCGGTAAACCATTTAAACTTTATAAACTGCGCTGAAAGCGCTCTAAACCTCAAGTTTTCAAGTTGCAAGGCATCTTGCGAAACTTGAATCATGTTAAAAAAGAGCGGGGAGCCGGAGATGCTCATCCCACTTCGAGGCCTTCGAACTGCCCATTTCGCCGGAATGAGCAACCCCAATCTCCCCGCTCGTATGTCTGCATACTTTGGCCGTCTCAGCTGGTAAGGAGAGAAAGCCGCAGTTGTCTGGCATGTCTGTGAGTAGTTGTTGTTGCACTGCCTTTCGACGAAATGAAGGAGTGTTCGAAGTTCCGAATGGTCAAAGGCTATTGCAAAATTATAAAATGTGGAAAAAATATTAAACTAAACAAATATTAAAAAATATGAAAATGCGTGTTTTTATACCGGACATTATTCTCCAAAGGCTTATTTTTGCATGACATTCGGATAACACTAAACCTTTATATAGACCGACATGAGATTTTTACTATCTGTATTTTTGATGTTGACAGCCATTGCCGGCGTAGATGCGGCGGTATATAATGTACGTGACTATGGCGCCAAGGGCGACGGCAAGACACTCGACTCTCCGGCAATCAACAAAGCGATTGAAGCGGCTGTAGCCGACGGTGGCGGAGAGATTTATCTCCCTGCCGGCATATACCTCAGCGGCAGTATCCGTCTGAAATCGAATATCAACCTCAATCTGGAAGCAGGATGTGTGATTCTTGCAGCTCCGGCAGAGATGAAGGCATACGACGAGAGTGAGTCGTTCGGCGGTTTTCCCGAGTATCAGGACGGTGGCCATACTTATTTCCATAATTCGCTTATCTGGGCTGAGGGGCAGGAGAATGTGAGTATCACAGGCCACGGCATGATTGATGGCGAAGGTCTCACCAAGAAAGATACAGAGCGCGCCGGCAATGTGCAGGGCGGCTCGATCGGCACCGGCGACAAGGCGATAGCACTCAAACTGTGCCGCAATATCACGATCCGCGACATAACCATCTTCCGTGGCGGTCATTTCGCTATCATCGTCACCGGTTGCGAGCGCGGCACTATAGATAATGTCACTATCGACACCAACCGCGACGGTATCGACATTGACTGCTGCAAGTATCTGTCGGTGAGCAATTGCCGTGTAAATACGCCGTCTGACGACGCCGTGGTGCTCAAAAGTTCATACGCGCTTAAAAAGGCCGTGATGTGTGAGCATATATCTGTCACCAACTGCCATATAACCGGCTATAAACTCGGCACTTTCCTTGACGGTACATACGTGCCTGAACGCGTAGGGTGGGTGTGCGGACGCTTCAAACTCGGCACGGAGTCGAACGGCGGCTACCGCGACATCACTCTATCAAACTGCACTTTCAACTATTCGAGCGGCTTGGCTTTCGAGGAGGTTGATCAAGGCATGATGGAAAACATCTCGGTGAGCAATATCACCATGAATCATGTCCACCATTATCCTATTTATATCACGACAGGTTGCCGCAACCGCGGGCCGAAAGAGGTGACGCGCAAGTCGAGCGCATGCGACATTCAGATTTCCAATGTCGTGGCTCAGGATTGCGACTCGCTTTGCTCTATCATTGTCACCGGTATGGCCGATGAGCCTGTGCGTAATATCTGGCTAAATAATATACGCTTGCATTATCGCGGAGGAGGCATGGCTGCAGAAGATCCACGAGCCTACCGCGAGCAGAGCACAAACTATCCCGAGCCCCGCTTCGCCGGCCCCACTCCGGCCTACGGACTCTATGCCCGCCATGTCAAGGGACTGCATATCAACGGTCTAACTGTAGATTATGCCAAGCCCGAGGCTCGCCCGGCAGTAGTGCTCGACGATGTCGATGGAGCTACAATCCGTCATCTCGACGCCAAGATCGAACCCGGCGTCGAGCTCATCCGGACCTACGATTGCAAAGACGTGAAGTATTGAAAGGGTAAATAACTTATAATAGAAACAGCGCTGCGGCACAGAGGTCTGTACCGCAGCGCTGTTTATTGTAGCTGATTTAAAATTATGTGCGTGTTAATGTGTTGATAATCAGTAGGGACGCGCTGTGGCGCGTCCGCCCCTCAAAAGGTAATCATTTATCAAATCGGTGATAAAAAATGTCACCGCGCCGCGCGTTCGCAGAACGCGAATTTATCAGTAGCCGCATACACCGCAGCGCAGCTGAGGTGTGTGGGGTATGTGCAGGCATAATAAAAGAAAGGCGTCCGTAGGAGGCCGATTTACCTTCAATAGGAAGTAAATCAGCGTTCTACGAACGCCATTTATTAGGGGGCTCTATTGACCGCATATACCTCCGCTGCGCTCCGGTATAAGCGGCTACTATAAATCGGCCACCTACGGAGGCCCTGAGATTCTTTTACTTCTTTATCTTTGCGAGATAGTGGTTGCGGAAATCGGTCCAGCGGCTGAAATTGTTTTTGTCGGCGGGGATGGGTAGGCTTGTCTCCTGCTCGTTGAGCATTACTTTTACGAGCACGTCTTCGGGGCGGGTTGTTTTCTTGCCTTTGGGGCGGGCGAAGACTATCTGCACGTTGCATGCCATGGGGAAAACATCGCAGCTGCGCCATTCGCGGGCCACTTCATCGAGGTCGGAATATTCCTTGCCGAAACCGTTGATATCCATCAGCACCACCAAGGGCAGCACGATTGACTCATGGCCATAGCGCAGGTTGGCAGATATATTAGGTGAAACGATGGCAGTGTCGGCGCTGTTGATGATATTTGCAAGCAGATCGGCCTGCTTCATGGGCATGAGATTGCGGGTGAGGGGAGTGTTGCCTGCGCGCATAAACCAGTCGCAGTTCTGACGTTGCCACAACTTGTCGATCTCTTCGTCAGTGAAAAGTTGGCGTATCACCGAAGATTCACGTGTGCTCACCGCATTGGCAGCCACTTCATAGAGCGCGTCGGAGAGATAATCTATATTGCGGCTCGGGGCTATTTTTGACGGGTCTTTGAACAGGCGGCCAAGGAAATCGTTTCCTATCGAGCGAGTGGCGCGGAATTCGAGGCATTTAGGCCAAGCTTCGGCCATAGCTTGCGCTGTCTCGGGGTTATCGTCTTTCTTGAGATAGAAATCGTCGGCCATTGTGGCGTCGATATGAACGTTCATTCCCGGTACATCGTTGACAAGCTGTGTCACGGCATTTGACATCGAAAGAATGCAGCGGCGCACGAATGTAGAGCGCGCGTCGATATAAGCGCCCTTGCGGAAAACGTTCGGATAGTTCTTTGCCATGCGGGCCGCAATGCCGCGGTGCTGGCGAGCGCCGGCTTCCGAGAGTTCGCCGTCGCGCAATACCATGGGCTCGCGCTCGGCAGTCACTTCTTTAAGTATCTCGCGTCCGAGAGGGGTGAGGTTGTCGATAGCTTCGGCCTCATTCATGATAGCCATGATACTGTCGTAGCGCTGCAGGCCGATGTGCCAGCGCGAGCCGTGGCGGCCGTAGTGCTCTACGTGGAATATTTCATATCCCTTGGGGTCTTTTACTTCTGCCAAAGCAGTGTCGGGGTAGAGTTGAAAGTTGTTGGCAGCTTTGGGGAACGTTACCAAAGCTGATGCGTCGATGATAGAGCAGAGCACTATCGCTGCTGCAAAAAGCTTTTTCATGCTTAAGGTTGTTAAAAACAGAGATTTTATGAATTATGCCCCAAAGGTAGCTATTTTTTATGATTAAAAAAATGTTATTTTGGTGCAAAAAATTTGAATCCGGTTGAGTGTATTCTACTTTTATCAAATTTGTTCAGCTTGCAGAGGTGCAATTTTGATAAAAATAGGGATAAAAATGAGTCAAAGCGTGCAAATAAGCGAAAAATCGACCTTTTTTTAATTAAAAAGTTAGGTGAGAGATTTGCAAACATTCTAATTTTGCAGCGGACAATCGAGGCCGCTGAGCCTTGACCCAAACACAGACTATAAACAAAAACATTAACCTTTAAACAAAGTAGCATGAAAAAAATTTCTACCCTACTCCTCGCTGCTGCCGCAATGGCTTTCTCTGCAAGTGCAGATGAACTCACCCCTCTGGAAGTGACCCTCGCTAACCCTTCATTCGAAGAAAACACCCTTGACGGATGGTCAACACAAGGTGCTGCATGGAACGACGTAAACTGGTACGCTATGCAGAACCGTAACAAATCTTGGACCAATGGTAACTATGGTATCCGCTCTGCTGCCGATATCGATATCGAAGGTGCCAACTACATGTATCAGACTCTTACCAGCCAGTCTCTCGGTACTTACGTATTCACTGTTGACGGTCAGTTCGCACGCAACGGTTGGAAAGGCAATATCGGTGCTATCGAAGGTGCACACGGCTTCGTATTTGTATGCGACGACATGGGCGATCCTGAGAATCCCGGCACAGCTGACGAACCCGCTGACGGTATCACCGCAGTTTACGGTACTAACATGAGTAACGGTGACACATGGTTCCTTCTCTATCGTTTCTACGTAGTTCACACTACATCTGCTGACCTCGAAGACTTCGGTGAGACCAGTCTTACTGTAGGTTTCGGCTATCCCGCTGACTGCCCCGCAGTTTCTAAAGCTCGTATCTGCTGTGACAACTTCACACTCCGCTACTTCGACACCACCGATACCGACGCTGTTAAAGACTTCGTAAACGCTGAAATCGAAGACATCAAAGCAGGTAAATACTCTATCGACCAAGCTACTCCTATGGGCATTGAGAACTACAGCGGTCCCGTTGATACTGTTCTCTCAGGTTTCGTAAGCAACACCGGTTATTCCGTTGATACAGCTGCCGGCGAATCTGGTATCAGCAACATCGTTGCTCCCGCCGCTCAGGACAACAAATACTACAACCTCCAGGGTATCGAAATCGCTAAACCCACTACAGCCGGTCTCTATATCCACAACGGTAAAAAATTCATCGTTAAATAATTAACGATAAAAATCTAAAGACTCCTCTTGCAGGAATCTAAACCTTAAAAGATCATCAATATTCCCGTCGCAACGGCGGGTAATATTGATGATTTTTTAATAAAAGTAAGATTATCTAAGCCTCATAACCGTAAATTCAGGTTTATGAATCTTAAATAGACTTTTCAGTCTCCCCCCTGTGCCTGTAATAAGGCGCCACCAAACCATGAATTCAAACCAAATCATAATATCATAATGAACAAATTATTTTATCTCCTCCCCGCATTGCTTCTCACGGCAGGCTCAATGAGCGGCCAGCGCGTGATGGACAAGCTCGACCGAGGCCTTATCGCCGTAAAGGGCGACAACGGTAATTTGGTGAGCTGGCGAGTGTTCGGCGAGGATGCCGACAATGTGAAGTTCAATCTTTACCGCGACGGCAGCAAGCTCAACAGCGAGCCTCTCACGGTGTCGAACTACCTCGACGCCTCAGGCTCTACCACAAGCAAATATGTGGTAAAAACCGTTGTCAACGGTGTGGAGAAAGAGACTTCGAAAACGGGTATAAACTTCGGCAAGGAATACCTCGAAATCAAGGTCGCCCCCGTGCCCTCCAATGCCGACGGCAAAGATATATCATCGCAATATGAGCCCAACGACGCTACCATCGCCGACCTCGACGGCGACGGCCAGATGGAGATTCTCATAAAAATGCGCAACAACACATTCCACAACGCCGGCTACCCCGACTCGTCGACCGACTACGATATCATTCAGGTCTACAAGCTCGACGGTACACTGATGTGGTGGATTGACTGCGGCCGCAACATGGTTGACTTCCAGAGCAACGAAATCAACATCGCCGCATACGACTGGGACCTCGACGGCAAGGCAGAGTGTATACTCCGCGCAGCCGACGGCACTACCATCCACATGGCCGACGGCACAACACAGGTTATCGGCGACCCCAATGCCGACTACCTCGCTGACGCCCGTAACAACGGTATGACAGAGAAGTTCACCCACACCGGCCCCGAGTTCCTGCTTTACCTCAACGGCGAGACCGGCAAACCTTACTATGTAGGTGAGTATCCTCTCAAGCGACTCGAAGATGGCGAGAAGAGCCTCGACGCAGCATGGGGCGACGGCTACGGACACCGCAGCTCTAAGCACTTCTTCGGCGCTCCCTACTTCGACGGCCGTAAACCGAGTATCTTCATCGCCCGCGGTATCTACACCCGCCACAAGATGATTGCATACGATGTTGATCCCGCAACACATCAGCTCACAGAGCGCTGGCGTTGGTTTAACAACAGTTTCGGCCCATGGTATGGCCAAGGTTATCACAACTATACCGTAGCCGACGTTGACTGGGACGGCCGCGATGAGATCGTCTTCGGCTCGATGGTTATCGATGATAATGGCCGCGGTCTTTCGACCACCGGTCTCGGCCATGGCGACAGCCACCATGTAGGCGACCTCAACCCGTATATCTATGGTTCTGAAGTGGCAGCCTGCAACGAGGATAACCCCAACAATAACTATCGCGACGCCACCACCAGCAAGATTTACTACCGTACAACCGGCGGTGCTGACGACGGCCGCGCAATCGCAGGTAATTTCTCAAATAATTACCCCGGTTCACAATTTATTACTTCGAAAGACAGCCAGACGCTTATCTCAACCGTTACCAACGCCCATATACCCGGCGCTACCGGAACAGGCGATGTAGCTCAGAACTTCCGCACATATTGGGACGGTGACCTTCTTGACGAGACATTCAACTACGCAAACGGCAAGAACACCGCCGGCACCATCTACAAATATGGCAAGGGCGCTATCGCCACATTCACCGGCACAGCCACCAACAACGACACCAAAGGCACACCTTGCTTCCAAGGCGACTTCCTCGGTGACTGGCGCGAGGAGATTATCATGCGCTCGAGCGACAACAAGACTATCCGTATCTACTCGACCGCCATTCCTACCGAGCACCGTATCTACACCCTGCTCCATGACCCGCAATACCGCAACGCCATGGTATGGCAGATGAACGGTTACAACCAGACTCCCCACGTGAGCTACTTCCTCGGCGAGCTCGAAGGTATCACCATGGCACCTCCCGCTCCGACCATGACAGGCCGCACCGAGCTTGTAGCCGGCGGCTCGCTCAGCACCGCTGACAACGGCAAGGATGTAGTCTTCGCCCACACCGGCGACGCTACCGCCACTTTGGGCAGCAATGTAGCTCCGGCTCTCTTCGTTGATAATGCTCCCTCGTGGGTGCAGGGCAACGATAACAACGACAATATCACCTATACCTATTATACCCACACTCTCACCGGCGGCAACTTCACCGGCGACACCAAAGTGGTTAAGCTCGGCGCAGGTACACTCGTGCTTCCCTCGGCAGCCCAGAACCACAGCGGCGCTACTGAGATTTGGGACGGTAAGGTGAAATTCGACGGTTCTATGCCCAACAGCCACGTTTGGATCAACCGCTTCGGTAAACTTGAGTCAGACGGCGGCAACTTCGCCAAAGGCATAGAAATGCACTATGGATCAGAACTCCATATCGGCACCGACAGCAAAGCCGGCTCACTCACTACAGGCGAGCTTAATCTCGGCTTTGGCTCGCGCGTATGCCTCGACATCTTTGCCGAAGGCACACAGGTCGACAAATTCAACGCCACCACGCTTGTAATCGAAAAGAAAGACTGGGAGAACGGTCCGCAATACAGCACTCCGGTATTCGTATTTACACCCCACTATGCCAACGGTGCGACAACCTTGCCCGCAGGCGAGTATGAACTCGGCACTGTAGGCACAATCACGGGCAATCTCGCAGACATCAAATTTGAAGGCCTCGGCGGTCAGAAAGTGACTCTCAGCCACGCCAACGGCAAGCTCATGCTTACAGTTACCGACCAGCGCGCAGCCGCCGAAATCGTATGGACCGGTGCCAACGGCTCTGTATGGGATGTCAATACTACTGAGAACTTCACCTTCCGCGATAACGGTCAGCCTACTGTATTCGTTGCCGGCGACAAAGTAATCTTCGACGGCACAGCTGCGACAAGCGAAATCGAACTTGCCGAGAACATGTATCCCTCTGAAGTGGTATTTAACACCGACAAGGACCTCACTATCAAAGGTGCTTCTTTCGAGGGTAATGTGAATATTGAAAAACGTGGTACCGGCCGAGTTGTACTTGCCAACACCGGCGACTTCACCGGCAACATCGCTATCTATAACGGTACACTTCAGGCAAATACACTTGGAGCCAACGAAGGCACCGAGACCGGCGCACTTGGCAAATACACCAACCCGATTACAATCGACGGCGGTGTGCTCGCAGTGAACTCGACCGGTAAGATGAGCCACCCCATCACCATCGCTACCGAAGGCGGTATCGAGATTCCCTCGGGTCTCACCGTGACTATGACAGGTGCTGCCGTAACCGGCAAAGGCACTCTCATCAAGAGCGGTGCCGGACGCCTTGAGTTCAACGAGGCAAACGACCTCACCACTCTCCGTATCGACGGTGGCGTTGTATATGACCTCGGCGATACCCACAAGTTGGCCTCAAATGTGGTATTCAATGGCAAAGGTGTTGAGTTTATCCTCAACAACAGCGCTTACTCTTACAGCAGCAACTCGCAGAACTTCGAAGTGACCGAAGGCAGCGAGGGTAAACTTTCGCTTGACGGCCGCTGCGACTATACCGGCAAACTCACCGGTAAGGGCACTCTTGAAGTATATGCTACATGGATCCGCAATATCTTGCGTGGTGACTGGAGCGAGTTTGAAGGCACTCTGAAAGCAAACCAGATTGTAGATGTAAACTCTACAGTCAACAAATATGGCGCTGAATTCACATTCGCAAGTGCAAAAGATATGCCCAAGGCAACTCTTAACATCCTCACAGGTACTACTTTCGCAGTGGCTTCTGACGCAGGCGCCTCATCTGCCCGCAATAACTTCCACCTCGGAAATCTCTCAGGCGCAGGTGTCCTTGGCGGCCCCGGCACATACTATGTAGGTGCTGACAATGCCAACACTTCTTACACCGGCACATTCGGAGCTGTTGATGTTACCAAGGAAGGCACAGGCCGTCTGTCGTTGTCGAAGGCACAGCCCAACCTCAAGTCACTCAATGTTACCGACGGTGAGCTTATGCTGAATTCAACCTCAGTAATGACTGACGGTTCTATGACCGGCACAAGCGCTATCACTATCAACGGTAAACTTTCGGGTACCGGCCGTCTCGGCAACTCAAAGGTTACATTTGGCCCCAATGCTGTGATATCTCCGAGCAACACCGCTGTTCGCTATACCACCGATATGCGTACACTCTACTTCTCGGGTGATGTTGTGATGGATCCGGCAGCCGAGATGGTATTCCAGATTGTTGCCAACACCAAGTACAGCAGCATAGTTGTCGACGGCAATGCAACCCTTACTCCCAAGGCAAGCGTTGTATTGAGCAACTACAAACCCACCATGGGCGACGAGTTCGTATTCTGGACCGCAGAAAACTCAAGCGTCAAGCCCTCTATCCAAATGCCCGCCCTCCCCGAAGGCTTCGGCTGGGATATGTCGCAGGTAACCGCACAGAGCGGCAAGGTTGTAGTCAGCGACCACACCGGTCTTGACAATATCGCCGCCGACACCGAGGTTCACTGCGTGATTGTAAGCGTGAGCGGTATCGTTCTCCGCGACGTCACCACCACCGCCGCCAACGTCCGCAACATCTGCAAAGAACTCGGCGCCGGCACCTACGTAGTCACCTATTCTACAAGCGACTTTGAAGTAAGCGAGAAGCTTGTAGTGAAATAATAAGCATAACTGAAGTTTCGCAAGCTACACTTCAGTCAGGCAAAAAAGGAAAAAGGCAAATAGGCAAGATGTTAGTCTATTGAGTAATATCTGAAAGGTATTCTCTTGCCTGCCACAGGCAATCGCCTTTTTAACCTTCTTTGCCACTTGCGAAAGTTCAATCAGTATTACTGTTCTGAAATGTTGAAAGGCCGACGGGTAAAATGCCCGCCGGCTTTTTCAATTTTGAGAATCGGGGTATTTTTTGTATTTTTGCAGATTGAAACAGCAAACCGAAATACAATGCAACGAATAGCAGTCTTGGGCGCAACCGGAAGTATCGGTCGCCAGACTCTTGATATCATACAAAGTCACCCCGACGATTACCGCGTGACGGTGCTTACGGCCGGCTCACGCGCCGACGACCTTATCGCTCTCGCGCGCCAGTTCCGCCCGCGCCTTGCCATAATCGGGCGCGAAGAAATGCTGCCGGCAGTGCGCGCTGCTCTCGAGCCTTTAGGCATTGCCACAGCCGCCGGCGACAAGGCCTTGGCTGAATGTACGGTAGCCGACGACATCGACACCGTAGTCACAGCCACAGTAGGCTACAGCGGCCTCGTACCCACCATCAACGCCATCCGCGCCGGCAAAGACATAGCACTTGCCAACAAGGAAACCCTCGTTGTGGCCGGCGATATGGTGAATGCGCTCCTCGCAGAGTCGAAATCGAAGCTCTATCCCATCGATTCCGAGCATTCGGCCATTGCCCAATGCCTCGCCGGCGAAGACCCCGCCAAGGTGCGTCGTCTGCTCATTACAGCCTCCGGCGGCCCTTTCCGCACATGGGAGCCCGAACGCATTGCGCAGGCACGTGCCGCCGACGCCCTCAAGCACCCTAACTGGCACATGGGCGCCAAGATTACCATCGACTCGGCCACTATGCTCAACAAGGCTTTCGAAATCATCGAGGCTCACCACCTCTTCCACATCGAGCCCGAGAGAATAGAAGCTGTAGTACATCCGCAGTCGATAGTACACTCGATGGTGGAATATACCGACGGCGCCATCAAGGCCCAGCTCGGCCTGCCCGACATGCACCTGCCCATAGCCTACGCCTTGGGTCAGAACTGCCGCATGGACGAAGCCGCCGGACATCTCAAAATCGAAGACTACGCCACTCTGACATTCGAACGCCCCGATATGGCAAAATTCCCGTGCCTCACTCTCGCGAACTATGCCCTTGAGAAAAAAGGCAACTCGGCCTGCATTATAAATGCGGCCAATGAAATCGCCGTGGCCTCGTTCCTGCGCGACGATATCCGCTTCAACGATATCTACGATATAATCACCGGCACCCTCGCGCGCATGCCGTATATAGAAAATCCGGCTTTTGACGACTACGTTGCCACCAACGACCATGCGCGTGCCGTAGCCGCCGAGTTAGCCGCAAAATAATATAGGGTTTGCAGGTGGCAGGCTGCGGGTGGTGAATCAGCGAAAACTTACTTGCCGCCCACTGCCAACAAACCACAAACCTTAAACTTTAAACAGCAATAAATGGAAGAAATCCTTATCAAAGCCGCCCAACTCGTGCTCGCATTGGTGATACTTGTCACCATCCACGAGTTCGGCCACTATATCTTCGCCCGTATTTTCGGTGTGAAGGTCAACCGCTTCTATCTCTTTTTCAACCCATGGTTCTCGCTCCTGCGCTACAACCCCATGAAGGGCACACTCGAAGTGCTTGCGAGCAACAAGGCCGACGGTACTCCCCGCGCGGTGGCAACTCTCAAGGTAGGCAAAGAACACTCACCGCGCCCCGACGGCAAGCCGACATGGCGCGACACCGTCTATGGACTCGGATGGGTACCACTTGGCGGATACTGCGATATCGCCGGCATGATCGACGAGACCAAAGACTCGAGCACACTCGCCTCGGAGCCTCAGTCGTGGGAGCTGCGCTCCAAGCCGGCATGGCAGCGGTTGTGCGTGATGGTGGCCGGCGTGGTGCTCAACTTTGTGCTCGCCATTGCCATCTATGTAGGCATTGCTTTCCATTGGGGCGACGATGTCATCCCCTTCCAAGCCATGACCGAAGGTATGGACTTCAGCACCGAGCTCGAAGAAGCCGGTTTCCGCAGCGGCGACCGACTCGTCAGCCTCAACGGACGCCCCCTCGACGCCACCGACTATTCCATGCAGTGGGATATGCTTCAGCCCGGAGCTGAGGTCGGCGTAGTGCGCGATGGCCGAGATACTGTGATTGTAGTCAGCGACGACCTTATCCGTCAGATCGCCACCAAGGGCAAAGACTATGTGCCGATGAGTATACGCGTGCCCGTCTATGTGGCCAAGACCGTGCCCGGCGAGCCCGCCGCCCATGCCGGTATTCTCCCCGGCGACCATATCGCGGCGCTCGACGGCCGCACCGTGCCATCGATTACCGAGTTCCTGCCCATGCTGCAGGAATACAAGGGCCGCACAATCACCGCCACCATAGAGCGCAAAAACCGTCCCGACACTACGGTTAACCTCGCGGTGTCTGACGCCGGTAAGATAGGCATACAAATGCTAAGCCCCTACGAGATTTTCGACCGCCAGACCGTGCATTACAATTTCTTCCAATCCATCCCGCGCGGTTGGGAGATAGGTACCGACCGCCTCACAAGCTACGTGTCGTCGCTCAAACTCGTATTCACCAAAGAGGGCGCGCAGAGCCTTGGCGGATTCGGCACACTCGGCGACCTCTTCCCCAACCAATGGAACTGGTATTCGTTCTGGCAGATTACGGCATTCCTGTCGATCATCCTCGCCTTCATGAACATCATCCCAATACCCGGCCTCGACGGCGGCCATACGCTCTTCCTTCTCGTAGAGATGGTGACCGGCCGCAAGCCCAGCGACCGCTTCCTCGAAGTAGCCAACACCTGCGGCTTCTTCTTCCTGATATTACTCCTTGTCTACGCCAACGGCAACGACATCTACCGAATGTTACTCAAATGAGCGAACTAAAGACCCTCCGCCTCAAGCGAGGCAAAGAAGACTCCCTCGACCGCTTTCATCCGTGGGTGTTTTCAGGTGCGCTTGCACATCTTCCCGAGCGCGACAGCACAGAGATTGAAGAAGGCGACCTTGTAAAGATTGTGGCAAGCGATGGCCGCGTGATAGGCACCGGCCACTATCAGATAGGCAGTATAGCGGTGCGCATGCTGTCGTTCGACGCCGACGAGCTGATCGACGCGGCTTTCTACCGCCGCCGTATAGAGCAGGCCGCAGCGCTGCGCAAGGCTCTCGCACTCCCGAGCCCCGAAACTGACGCTTTCCGTCTCATCCACGGCGAAGGCGACTTCCTGCCCGGTCTGGTGGTGGATATCTATGGCGACACAGCTGTCATGCAGGCACACTCGCCCGGCATGCACTTCGCCCGCGACATCATTGCACGCCAGCTTGTCGATATCGAGAGCCTCGGCGTGAAAAACGTCTATTACAAATCAGACACCACACTTCCCTATAAAGCCCACCTCGACCCGCAGAACGACTATCTGATCGGTGCATACAACCATGACACCGCGCTCGAGAACGGCCTTACATTCCGTATCGACTGGCTCAAAGGACAAAAGACCGGCTTCTTCGTGGACCAGCGCGACAACCGCTCGCTGCTTGCCCGCTACAGCCAAGGACGCCGCGTACTCAACATGTTCTGCTATACGGGCGGATTCTCTGTCTACGCCTTGCAGGGTGGGGCAGAGCATGTTACATCTGTCGACTCGTCTGCCAAGGCCATATCTCTGACAGAGGCGAATGTAGAGCTCAACTTCCCCGCATGCGGCCGTCATGAAGCCGTGGCAACCGACGCTTTCAAATACCTCGACAGTATGCCCGACGGCGCCTACGACCTCATTATCCTCGACCCTCCGGCCTTCGCCAAGCACCGCAGCGCCCTCCACAATGCCCTTCAAGGCTACCGCAGGCTCAATGCCCGCGCATTCGAGAAGATAGCTCCCGGAGGCATACTCTTCACATTCTCATGCTCGCAGGCAGTCAATAAAGAGCAGTTCCGACTGGCCGTTTTCAGCGCTGCCGCCCAGAGCCGCCGCAAGGTGAGAATACTCCATCAGCTTACCCAACCTGCCGATCATCCGGTCAATATCTACCATCCCGAAGGAGAGTATCTCAAGGGCTTGGTACTCTATGTAGAGTAAGCCCAAATAAGAAATTTTAACGCAGGGTGAAAGTTAAACATTTGATAAATAGGCGGATTTTCACTAATTTTGTGCGATAAATACAGAAATTTAACAAATCACATATAAAAAAGAGATTATGAGTTTGAACATCATAGTGCTTGCCAAGCAGGTTCCCGACACCCGCAACGTAGGCAAAGATGCCATGAAGGAAGACGGCACAATCAACCGTGCCGCTCTGCCTGCAATCTTCAATCCGGAAGACCTCAATGCCCTTGAGCAGGCTCTCCGACTGAAAGAAACTCATCCCGGCAGCACGGTGACCCTCCTCACAATGGGTCTTCCCCGCGCTGCCGAGATTGTTCGTGAGGCAATGTACCGCGGTGCCGACAGCGGCATCGTTCTTACCGACCGCCCCTTCGGTGGCGCAGATACCCTTGCCACTTCTTACTCGCTGGCCCAGGCCGTGCGCAAGTTCGGTAATTACGACCTCATCCTTGGCGGTCGTCAGGCTATCGACGGCGACACCGCTCAGGTAGGTCCGCAGATCGCCGAGAAACTCGGTCTTCCTCAGGTTACTTACGCCGAGGAAATCGTAGGCGTGGAAGACGGCAAGATCATCGTTAAACGTCGTCTTGAGCATGGCGTTGAGACCGTCAAGGCTCCCATGCCCTGCGTGGTCACTGTCAACGGCAGTGCTGCTGAGTGCCGTCCCCGCAACGCCAAGCGTGTGATGAAATACAAACGTGCCGCTTCGACAAGCGAGGCCAACGCACTGAGCGAAAGCGCAAAAGCTTTCCTCGCCGCTTATCCCGAGCTCAACATCGCCGAGTGGGGTGCAGCATACGTTGAGGCTGATCCCGAGCAGATCGGTCTGCCCGGTTCGCCCACAAAGGTTAAATCTATCGAAAACGTAGTCTTCACCGCAAAGGAAAGCCGTCGTCTCGAAAACAACGACGCCGAGATCGAAGACCTCGTGAAAGAACTCATCGCCAACCACACCATCGGCTGATAAAGCCCGACCAATCATTTTAAGCTATGGCAGACAATAACAATCTTATAGTATACTGCGAATACGATGAAGGCCGCGTAGCCGATGTGAGCCTTGAGCTCCTTACCAAAGGTCGCGTCCTCGCCGACAAACTCGGTGTAAAACTCGAAGCCGTCGTTGTCGGTGACAATCTCAACGGTATCGAAGAGCAGATTTTCCCCTACGGAGCCGACGTTGTATATAAAGTTGAAGACAAACGTCTCTATCCCTATACATCAAATCCCCATGCAGCAGTCCTGATCAACCTCTTCCGCGAGATCAAACCTCAGGTATGCCTCATGGGCGCCACATGTATCGGCCGTGACCTCGGCCCCCGCGTGAGCTCATGCCTCCACAGCGGCCTTACCGCAGACTGCACCGCCCTCGAGATCGGCGACCACAAAGACGCCAAGACAGGCAAGGAATACACCAACCTGCTCTATCAGATCCGTCCGGCTTTCGGCGGCAATATCGTAGCCACCATCGTCAACCCCGAGTGCCGTCCGCAGATGGCAACCGTGCGCGAGGGTGTGATGAAAAAAGAAATCTACGACGCCAACCACAAAGGTGAGGTCATCAACCTTGACCCGGCCAAATATGTGAGCGACACCGATTTCGTTGTCGAGATCATCGACCGTCAGATCGAGAAATCTAAAGTCAACATCAAAAATGCCCCCATCATCGTTGCCGGCGGCTACGGTGTAGGCAGCAAAGAAAACTTCGACCTTCTCTTCGACCTCGCCAAGACTCTCGGCGGTGAAGTAGGCGCTTCTCGTGCAGCTGTCGACGCCGGTTTCGTAGAGCACGCCCGTCAGATCGGTCAGACCGGTGTCACCGTACGTCCCAAGCTTTACATCGCATGCGGTATCTCGGGTCAGATCCAGCACATTGCAGGTATGCAGGAGAGCTCGATCATCATCTCGATCAACAACGACCCCAACGCTCCCATCAACGCCATCGCCGACTATGTTATCACCGGCGACATGGAAGAGATTGTGCCCAAACTCATCAAGTACTACAAGAAAAACTCCAAGTAAGCAACTATGGCTAACTTCTATACAGACAACGCCGATCTCAAACACCATCTCCACCATCCGTTGATGGAGAAGATTGTAGCGTTACGCGAGAGAAATTACACCGACGCCGAGAAATTCGACTACGCTCCCACCGACTTCAATGACGCGATGGACAACTATGAGCGTGTCCTTGATATCGTAGGCGAAATCTGCGGCACCACCATTGCCGACAATGCCGAGGCTGTAGACCATCAAGGTGCTTCATGCTCCGACGGCCGCGCACACTATGCCGACGCCACAGTCGAGAACCTCGACGTATGCCGCAAAGCCGGCCTCATGGGCATGGCTATGCCCCGTCGTTTCGGTGGTCTCAACTTCCCCATCACTCCCTACATCATGGCTGCTGAAATCGTCAGCCGTGCCGACACAGGCTTCGAGAACCTGTGGGGTCTGCAGGATTGCGCCGAGACTCTCTATGAGTTCGGCAGCGAAGAGCAGCGTGCCAAATACATTCCCCGTGTATGCGAAGGTGAGACCATGTCGATGGACCTCACCGAGCCCGACGCCGGCTCCGACCTCCAGAGTGTAATGCTCAAGGCAACCCAGAAAGAAGACGGCACATGGGTGCTCAACGGTGTAAAGCGCTTCATCACCAACGGCGACAGCGACATCCACCTCGTGCTCGCACGTAGCGAGGAAGGCACCAAAGACGGCCGTGGCCTCTCGATGTTTATCTACGACAAGCGCAACGGCGGTGTGACCGTACGCCGTATCGAAAACAAGATGGGTATCAAAGGTTCGCCCACTTGCGAGCTTGTATACAAGAATGCTCCCGCCGAGCTTTGCGGTTCACGCCGCATGGGCCTCATCAAATATGTGATG